>OBJE01001744.1_pt1 | contig 10121 bp, 9 predicted proteins | sample 1519681 | NCBI WGS metagenome assembly OBJE01 (sample SAMEA3888898, study PRJEB22519) | human gut metagenome | biome: human gut; feature: human-associated habitat; material: faeces | place: Denmark | collected 2011 | reverse complement strand
TCCTGGATATCTATATTCAATATGATTTGGATCATGGTAAAATTGACGAGTCATTCGCTCAGGAGCTAGTGGATCAGTTTATCATCAAGTTACGTATGGTCCGCCATCTGCGTATGCAATCATACAATGACATCTTTGCAGGTGACCCCACTTGGGTGACCGAATCTATCGGCGGACGATTCAACGACGGACGCACCAAAGTAACAAAAACTTCTTTCCGCTTCTTACAAACACTATACAATCTGGGTCCGTCACCTGAACCCAATATGACTGTACTGTGGAGTCCGGAGTTGCCGGAAGGTTTCAAAGAATTCTGCGCACAGGTTTCTATCGACACTTCTTCCATACAGTACGAAAACGATACGCTGATGCGCGAAGTGCGTAACTGTGACGATTATGGCATTGCCTGCTGTGTGTCTTATCAGGCTATCGGCAAACAAATCCAATTCTTCGGGGCACGCTGTAATCTGGCTAAGGCTCTGTTACTAGCTATCAATGGCGGACGTTGCGAAAATACAGGAACTGTAATGGTGAAAGATATTCCTGTATTGACAGGAGACTTGCTGAACTTTGAAGAAGTATGGTCTAATTATAAGAAAGTATTAATGCAGATTGCACGTGTGTATAATGATGCGATGAATATCATTCACTATATGCATGACAAATATTATTACGAAAAGGCTCAAATGGCATTCATTGATACCGATCCACGTATCAATCTGGCATATGGCGTAGCCGGTCTGTCCATTGCCATTGACTCATTGTCTGCCATCAAATACGGCAAAGTACGTGCCAAACGTAATGATATAGGTTTGACCGAAGGCTTTGATATTGAAAATGCATATCCTTGCTTCGGTAATGATGATGACCGCGTAGACCACTTAGGGGTAGATTTGGTTTATTTCTTCAGTGAAGAATTAAAGAAACATCCGGTATACAAAAATGCCCGCCCTACCCTGTCACTGCTGACTATCACCTCCAATGTAATGTACGGCAAGAAAACAGGTGCCACTCCTGATGGTCGTGCCAAAGGAGTGGCTTTCGCTCCGGGTGCCAACCCGATGCACGGACGTGACAAGAACGGTGCCATCGCCTCATTGAGTTCTGTAGCCAAACTACGCTATCGTGATGCCCAGGACGGCATCAGTAACACGTTCTCTATCGTACCAAAATCACTAGGGGTAGACCAGGAAACCCGTATAGAGAACCTGGTAACCATGATGGACGGTTATTTCACCAAAGGAGCACATCATCTGAATGTAAATGTGCTGAACCGTGAAATGTTGGAAGATGCAATGGAACATCCTGAAAAATACCCGCAACTAACCATCCGCGTATCAGGTTATGCCGTAAACTTCATCAAATTGAGCCGTGAACATCAGCTGGAAGTAATCAGCCGTTCTTTCCACGAAAGAATGTAACATCACATATACATTCATCGTAGGGGCGGGTTTTAAACCTGCCCTTACCAGTTTAAAGACAAACCATTATGATCAGAGTCCATTCTTACGAGTCAATGGGGACGTTTGACGGTCCCGGTTTACGCTTAGTCGTATTTTTACAAGGATGCAATTTCCGATGCCTCTATTGTGCCAACCCCGACACAATTGACACCAAAGGTGAAAGTACGGAAACAACAATAGACGAAATTGTGCGTATGGCCGTCAGCCAAAAAGCTTTTTTCGGTAAAAAAGGAGGTGTGACTTTCAGCGGCGGCGAACCTACATTGCAAGCAAAAGCACTGATTCCGTTATTCCAGCGGTTAAAAGAACAAAACATCCACATCTGTATAGATACCAACGGCAGTATATGGAATGAGGAAGTAGAGGAACTGCTAAAATGGACAGACCTCGTATTATTAGATATCAAGGAATTTAATAATGTGCGTCATCGGCAACTGACAGAACGTAGCAACGAACAAACCATACGTACCGCTGAATGGCTTGAAAAAAACGGAAAACCTTTTTGGTTGCGCTACGTATTAGTTCCAGGCTATAGTTCCTTTGAGGAAGACATACGGGCATTAGGAGAGCACTTCAAGAACTATCACATGATTCAAAGAGTAGAAATACTACCTTATCATACATTAGGCGTACACAAATATGAAGCCATGGGAAAAGAATACAAACTAAACGGAATAAAAGAAAATACTCTAAAACAATTGGAAACAGCCAAAACGTTATTTGGTGAATATTTCAATACCGTATATTTAAATTAGAAAAGACAAACTTACCGTCTATCCGGTACTTAAGTTCCGTTAAGGAGATGAGCCCCATAATTTTCGCCTCATCTCCTTTTTATGTATAAGAAACAATATATTTATATCAGCACTACCATCACATCCCGTGCCCCATGAGCACCCATTACCAAGGCCTGCTCAATATCAGCTGTCTTTGACGGACCGGAAATAAAGGTTCCGAAACCATATTCGCCTGTATCTATCAGTTTATATGCTTCATGCATATTGTTCACAATCTTATTCTTATCTAGAAGAATAACCAACTTTTCGGCAATAAAATAAATGGCACGCTGCTTTACATCCTGCTCTATCCATACCCCACCATTCTCCGCAACCCCAATCTTTCCATCTATGACAGCCAAATCCGTCCCATTCAATTCTGCAGGATCTTCCAAATCATCGGGATTAAATGTTGCACAAGTAATACTCTTCAGATTAGAAGCGATGCGTTTGGCTCCAGGATAAGCTTTTTTAATGAAATCATTCACGTTCTCCTCTTTTTCCAAAAAAATGGCTTCTCCTCCTACTTGCTTCATGACGAAATAAAACTGTTCTACCTTACTGGGATAAGTCAATGCCATATCTTCCAATGGCTTTAAATCCGGTTTCTCATATTTTACATGTGTAGCACGCCGGATGCTCTGCAATATATCTTCTCTGCTGCTCATAATTACTTCACTTTACCTTTCTTCCACATTTCATTGAAACTCTCCTTAGCAAATTTCGGCATCTCACGCCCTTTTCCCCAGTCATTCAATCCGTTATAGATAAGAAAACGTGGCATTCCGTTTACCAATGGCGCCCATTTTAATGCCATATTGAATATCAAAGGGCGATTCATCATGAATTCCATGCCACCGGACATTACCCTTTTCATCCGGTCTGCCTTACCCAATTTATCCAAATCCTGACGCCACAGATAGATCTGCTCCGCCAAATCCACCTTAGCCGGACACACAAACGAACAGGAATAACACAAAGAACAAGCCGACACATTGTCATAATAATGCAACGGCGCCTTCAACATTCCCAGGTTAATCCCGATAGGGCCGGGAATAAAATAAGTATAAGAGTACCCCCCACTACGTCTATATACAGGACATGTATTCATACAGGCTCCACAACGGATACAATTCAAAGTTTTGATATGCTTTTGGTCGGCCAATATCTTACTACGTCCGTTATCTACAATAATAATGTGAAGCTCCCCACCCTCTCTAGGCTTTCGGTAATGAGAAGTATATGTAGTAATGGGTTGTCCTGTAGCCGAACGGGCCAACAAGCGGGTGAACACTCCTAAAGATTCACGGTCCGGCACAATTTTTTCCATACCAAAAGCTGCAATCTGTAATTTAGGCTGGGAAGTACCCATATCCGCATTTCCTTCATTGGTACATACCACAATCTCACCAGTAGAAGCTACAGCAAAGTTAGCACCTGTCATAGCCGCCTCAGCATGAATAAATTTCTGACGGAGATTCTTCCGGGCTGCATGTGTAAGGTAAGTAGGGTCAAAATTTCCTTTCTCCGTACCCATCTCTCGCTCGAAAAGCTCACCTACCTGTTCACGTTTGATATGAATAGCAGGCAATACAATATGGCTCGGCTTCAGATGCATCAATTGCAAGATACGCTCTCCCAAGTCGCTTTCTACCACTTCAATCCCTTTGCTTTCCAAAAAAGGATTAAGTTCACACTCCTCGGCCAACATGGATTTGCTTTTTATAAAATGCTTCACTCCGTGCTGGTTCAGAATATTGTAGACAATGTTACAATACTCATCCGCATCCTTTGCCCAATAGACATGAGCTCCGTTAGCACGCGCATTGTTTTCAAACTCCACCAATAATTCGTCCAAATGGCTGTTACTATATAGTTTAGTAGCACATGCCATATTACGCAATTCCTCCCATTCGGGAACTTCTTTACTCAGTCTGTCACGCTTTGCCCTAACCAGCCAAAGTGTTTCGTCATGCCATGCGGCCTGTTTCTTGTTTTTCAGAAACTCCGCAGCCGCTTTTGAATGTTTCGTACTCATAATCCTGCCGCTAAGATTTCAACAATGTGCAATGTCTTGATAGGAAGTTTGTCACGGGCAATGATGCCATTCTGATGCATCAGGCACGAACTGTCGGCCCCCACAATGTATTCAGCACCGGTAGCGATATGACGCATCACCTTGTCATGCCCCATCTGCACGGAAACCGCATCTTCCTCTACGGCAAACATACCGCCGAAACCGCAACATTCGTCTTTACGTTCCGGTTCCACAACTTCCACTCCTTCTACCAAAGAGAGCAAATCACGCAGTTTGCTGAAATAAGGAATATTAAGTTCGCTGGCAGAAGAAAGTTTCATCAATCTCACTCCATGACAACTGTTTTGCAGACTCACTTTATGTGGAAACTTGGCTTTCAACGAAGAAGGCTTGACGATATCATGAATAAACTCACAGATATCATATATCTTACCTTCGCTGGCACACCGATGTTTGTCTTCTTTCAACAGACGACTGTAGTTATCACGCACAAAAACGACGCAACTGGCCGAAGGGCCCACTATATAATCGTAATTCTTAAACTGTTCGTCAAAATGACGGGCCAAATCTACCGCTTTATTCTCGAAACCTGCATTCGCCATCGGTTGGCCGCAACAAGTCTGATTGAGAGGATAATCCACGTCCACTCCCAAACTTTTCAGCAGCTTGTACGAGGCTATCCCCACCTGCGGATATACCGCATTGATATAACAAGGAATAAATAAACCTACTTTCATTGTCATTAGTTAATATGTGTCCTATACTAAATAACAAAGTTAGAGGATATTTGTTAAGAAAACAACGAGATTTCTAACGAATAATGAAGCGGAATAGGTAAAAAAACATAATATTGTGGGTAAAAGCCTTACTAATAAAAAAGCACTCCCCGCGAATCACTTCGCAGGGAGTGCTTTTAACTAATAACTAACTTTGTGGTTTACGTAATTTCTATATGACTAACTTATAGTGCAAAGATAGAGGTTAGAGGCCACATCCACAATCACTTCATTTAGGTATTCTATCTTATTCCACTCACTATTTATAGGTATTATAAGTTCATCTTCACCTCGCTTAGTTCAACCAGTTTATTTACGATAGCGTAAATAGTCAATCCGGCAGGTGAATGTATCTGTAGCTTGCGCGCAATATTCCGGCGGTGAGTTATCACCGTATGAATGGAGAGGAACAGTTTTTCCGCCGTTTCCTTATTTGTCATTCCACGTACCACGCAACAAATAATTTCTTTCTCACGCTGGCTCAACGTTTCCTGTTCGCCATCCGTCTCATCCACACCAAGATTCATCAGATCTACTAACTTTTTATTTAAAACTTCGATGTCATCATACAGCGCTATACTCTCATCGTAACCCTTCAACAAATTTGTATCTGTGACTGAACACAGCAAAGAAACGCACTTGGTAGATGCCTGTGGATAGTTCGATTTAAACTCGTCCACGTTAAACCATCCTCCGAAAGTAGGATTTATAATTAGAATATCCGGCTGATGTCCCTGCATACAATTCTGCAGTCCTTCAAGAGAAGTTATTTCCACCGGCTGTATTGTAAGATCAGGCATGCGCTTCAGCACAGCCACAAGTCCGCTACGCACAATGACTGACGTTTCGGCCACCGCAACGTGCACAGGTTCTGTCCGTTTCATTTCCCCTCCTTTTCTAGCCTAAGTACAGCAGGCACAAACAAGTAGTCCTCTACGCGGCAATGGGATGCCAAATCTTGTTCACAACTGAATATGTCGAATAATACGGCGTTCAACAAATGGTTATTTCCTTTTGCCGGATAATATTTAATAATGATGTTTTTTAGCTCAGTCAGTGTCGCATCTATCTGATCATGCCTGCGGGCAAACTGTGAGATACGGAATCCTCCCGTTTCTCGTCCTGCCATCAGATTCTCTACGTAGGTAAACACATTCATATCTTCATAATCCATGTGTTTACGCACTTCTCCGGCATACTGATCAAAAAATTTCAAAATGAGAAATGCAACCTCATTTTCCGTGGAACAATCTATAGCTTCTATCAGTTTACGACGTATAGTAGGCAGACAGAAATCAAGGAAATAATGATGTGCCTGTTTTAAATAATTCATCAATGAAGGCATAGAAATGTCCTTCACATCGTCCTCCATTCGGTCGCTATCTTCAATCATGAAGTTCACCACCGCAAGGAAAGTACGACAATCCACTCCATTTTCACGGCACACCTCCTGTACAGTCTTGTCTCCAAACCCCAACGAAAGATCAAAACGGCTCATTACCTGTAGCAATGTATAGTTATCACAGATAAGATAACTCATTTTGTCCGTCGGAGTATATTTACTTGTTTTATACATAGTTATGTTTTTTGTTTCTCTTTATGGCCGCAAAGTTACGGAAAATCACCAGGGTTATCAATCACTATAAATAGGTATTTTCTCTTGTACCCATAATTCCCGTTCAACCGGCCAATGCCAGTCTTTTAATTATACATTAATATATAGCCGTTAAGATAAGTGGCAAGAAGCAACCACAAAAGATAAGGAACAAAAAGATATGCCGAAGATTTCCTCACCGGATAACTTTCTATCATATAATAAATAACAAGCACATCCAGCACCAGAATATTTGCAAAACCTAGCAACGGACTCCGAAAATAAAAGAAGAAAATGCTCCATGTAAAATTAAACAGAAGCTGGAATCCGAATAATCTGATAATCATTTGTCGTCTTATTGTCCATATATGCCAAATCAACCCGATAGAAATTCCCATGCACAGATAGATAAAACTCCAAGCAATGGGAAAAGCTATATCAGGGGGTGTACAAGAAGGTTTTTCCAATGCAGGATACCAGTTGAGTATGGACTCCGACTGAAAATAAGAAGCAGTACAGCCTACACCAAAACAGATAAGTATAGCAATCAGTATGGGGATTATTCTTTTCATAAGGAGAATTGTTTCTATTTATGCCATAATTAACAAACCAACCTCCGGATTTGTTGCAGAAACAGAACACTTCTCCCCTGCAGGTATCTAAAAAACGTGCTCCCATTCGTTCGCTTACGATGGGAGCACTTACAACACAAAAACTAAACTAGACTTAACTAAACTATTCTATTAAGAAGTTTCACAACTTCCCTTGTCTATGCCGCAAATATAAAAAGATTATTTCTTTTTAGCAAAAGGATATCGACAAAATATCAACTTTTATCGTTCAAATATCAACTTTTTCAAACAGAATGACTATTTAAGTACATCTGTAACTCCTGTTTATAACTATCGGAAATCGGAATATACTCCTTACCGAAAACAATCCGCCCCCGGTCAACCACCTTGATTTTACTCTTTTGCACTATAAACGAGCGATGTACGCGAATGAAACGACTAGAAGGAAGCTTCTCTTCCATAGCTTTCATACTGACAAGTGACAAGATAGCTTTCGGCTCATCCTCCACATGTATTTTAATATAATCCTTCAACCCTTCTATATATAGTATTCGGTCTAAAGCAATTCGGAGCAATTTATAATCACTTTTTACATATATACAATCATCCGCCTCATCAGCATCAACACCATTATCTGCCTTCTGTTTCAGTTCATACCATTGCACCGCTTTATTCACCGATTGCAAAAAATCGACATAGCTGATAGGTTTCAACAAATAGTCCAAGGCATTGACTTTATAACTATCCAAGGCATACTGTCCGAATGCAGTAGTAAAAATAATCCTTGTTTCGGGACTGACCATGCGTGAAAACTCCAAACCGTTCAACTCGGGCATTTGAATATCAAGGAACAAGACATGCACCTCCTCGTGAAGAGGAATTTCTGTCATAGCTTGCACCGCACTGGAATACCTCCCTACCAACCGGAGGAAAGACGTTTTTTCCACATAGCTTCTCAGCAATTCCAAAGCCAGCGGCTCATCATCTACAATAGCACAATTCAGTATCATAAACTTTTAGTCTGTATAGTTAATATAGAAGAATATACCTGTCCGTTTTCACTGATCCCTTTTATCCATTCGTAATGTCCCGGATAAATCAGTTCCAACCGCTTGCTTACCTGTTCCAGCCCCACTCCACTTCCACTTTTATCTTGCCCGGACTTCGGATGATTGCTGTTAAGGATCTCACATCTCACCGTACCATCCGTATGCCCAAAGATAGAGATACTGATAAAACTGTCTACCGTGGGGCTGATACCATGCTTGAAGGCATTTTCTATCAGCGATATGAAAATAAGGGGAGCGATTTGCAACGCACCTCCAGAGTCTGCCTCCAAATTCACACTCACTTCTACCTGCTGTGGCAGGCGGATACGCATCAGAGCTACATAATTACGGATAAAGTCCAATTCTTTTTCAAGCGGAACAAAAGTCTGCTGATTGTCATAAAGCACATGCCGCAACAATTTACTCAGCTCTTGTACTGCCTCTTGTGCCTTGTCACTATTAAAAGCAATCAAAGCATAGATATTATTTAATGTATTGAGCAGAAAATGAGGATTCAACTGGTTCTTCAAGTTTTTCAGTTCCGCTTCCGTCTTTTGTCTCTCCGCTTCTATCAACCGCTCTTCCGCCTGACGCCAACGCAGGCTGGTACGAATGGCCGCACCCAATCCGGCAACAAAAATCATCATCCCCATATCCCGCGCATAAAATATCCAACGGGGCGGAATATGACGTGCAAACTCAGGAGGCGGAGGAGTGCTTATACTTTCCAGAAATACATGAAGAAGCACACTCAGACAAAGTATCAGCACGGCATTGCTCAGAATATACTTACGCATTTCGTCCGTGAACATATAGCGGGGAACCAGGCACAAGTAATTGACATAGAAGATAATAAAATAGCACAAAGGAACACAACTATGCCTCAAGAATTGGGCCAGATTGAAGCCGCTTCCACGGTCCATGAATACAAGCGGAAAGCCAAAAACGAGCAACCAACTGACAATATGGATACTCATTTCCAAAAAACGTCGTTGTGAAAATAACTGTTTCATACAGGCAAAGATAAGAAAGATTAGATTAGAAATAAGATTTCCATGATTCTTATTCCATAAAATAAGACTGGCAGGAATCAGTGAAACAAAATTGATTTACAAAAAACATTATAAACAGATAATCGGGAAAAGACCGGAACCCAACTAGCATTCCCATAAATCAATTCTGCTTCACCCCCACACCTTTTCATCCCTACTCGTAACGCAAAGCGTCTATCGGATCCAAATCTGCAGCTTTCTTCGCCGGATACCATCCGAAAAACACACCGGTGACGGTACATACCAGAAATGAAAGCAACACACTCCAAGGCTGGATAAATACAGGCCAATGTGCTATCGTTTTAATCATAAAACTGGCTCCACAACCGATAATCACTCCTATCAGCCCCCCCGTGATACTGATCAGGATAGCCTCTATCAAAAACTGGCTCAGGATATCTACTCCTCGAGCCCCGACCGACATACGCAAACCTATTTCACGAGTACGCTCTGTTACAGACACATACATGATATTCATGATACCGATACCACCGACCACCAAAGATATACCGGCAATACAAGCCAACAAGGTAGTCATCAGGTCTGTTGTAGTGTTGAGCATACTACTCAGCTCCTGCTGGGTGCGGATGGTAAAGTCATCATCATCCGTTTCTTTCAGCTTATGTTCACGACGCAGAATGGTCGTTATCTCATCTACAGCCTCATCGGTCATATCTTCTGTCAGAGCCGAAGCAAAAATTCCACTTAGGTAAGTCTGTGCCAGCAATCGTTTCATCACCGTACTGTAAGGAGCCAGTACCACATCGTCCTGGTCCATGCCCATCGAGTTATACCCTTTTG
>OBJE01001743.1_pt1 | contig 10130 bp, 9 predicted proteins | sample 1519681 | NCBI WGS metagenome assembly OBJE01 (sample SAMEA3888898, study PRJEB22519) | human gut metagenome | biome: human gut; feature: human-associated habitat; material: faeces | place: Denmark | collected 2011 | reverse complement strand
CGCTTGTCAGCCATCAGGGAAGCGGAAAAAGCATCCATGATTCTTGTCTCCTTTTCAAAATGATATATGGCGATACAGGCAGGGCCCCTGAGGGACCCCGCCGGGTATCTGAACTTATTTGCGGGCGATGGCCTTCTTGACGGCGGCCACGATGTTGGCGGCGCGGAGGCCGTACTCGTCCATCAGGAAGTCCTGGGGACCCACCTGACCGAACTGGTCCTGCACGCCCACAAATTCCTGTACGGTGGGGGCGTTCCTGGACAGGCAGTTGGCCACAACAGAACCCAGGCCGCAGGTGACGTTGTGGTTCTCGGCGGTGACGATGGCACCGGTCTCCTTGGCGGCCTTGACCACCAGCTCCTCGTCCAGGGGCTTCCAGGTGAACATGTCGATGACCCGGACAGAGATGCCCTCTGCCTGCAGAGCCTCATAGGCCTTCAGGGACTCGTCCACCATGATGCCGGAGGTGATGATGGTGGCCTGATCCTTGTCGGACTCATGCAGCACCACACCCTTGCCGATCTCGAACTCGCTTCCCTCGCCGTACACCTGGATGATGCCCTTGCGGACGAACCGGGTGTAGGTGACGCCCTTGTCGATGTTCACCAGTTGGCGGGTGATACTGGCAAGCTGGTCATAGTCGGCGGGGTCCAGCACTGTGGTTTCGGGGATGGAGAGGTACATGGCTGCATCCTCCAGCGGCATGTGGGTGCCGCCGTTGAACGCGGCGGTGACGCCGGCGTCGGAACCCAGAACATGGACCGTCAGCCCGGCATAGGCAGCTGACATATAGATCTGGTCATAGCACCGGCGGGAGGAGAAGGTACCGAAGGAGTGGAAGAAAACCTTCTTGCCGGTGGCGGCGAGACCCGCAGACACACCGGCGGCGTTGCCCTCGGCGATGCCGGCCTCAAAGGCCCGGTCGGGATAGTGCTCCCGCAGCCGCTTGGTGTTGATGCAGCCCATCAGGTCGCAGTCCACATAGCAGATGGACTTGTCCTGCGCCATCATCTCGTCCAGGGTCAGGGCGAGACCGTCCCGGCAGGCCCGGGAGTCCTTTTCATGCTTACCGATCAGTTTCACGTTCATTGCTCTCACCCTCCTCAAGCGTTCTTGGCGTCTTCCAGAGCCTTTTCCGCGGCGGCCAGCGCCTCGGCCCACTGCTCCTCATTGGGCTGGGAGGAGTGGTCGTGCTTGGGCTCAGCGAAAGTGGCGCCCTTGCCCTTGCAGGTGTCCAGCACGATGCAGCTTGGCACGCCCTTCTTGGCGTAAGCGTTCTGGATGGCGTCGTAGATGGCCTTCACATCATGGCCGTCGATCTCCTGGGTATACAGGCCGAAGGATTCCGCCTTCTTGGCAATGTTGCCGTGGTCCAGGATGTCGGCGGTGGGGCCGTCCAGCTGATAGCCGTTGTTGTCGATGAAGTAGATGATGTTGTCCAGCTTGTGGGCGTATGCGAAGTGGAACGCCTCCCAGACTTGGCCCTCGTCGGCCTCGCCGTCGCCGATGACGCAGAACACATGGCTGTCACGGCCATCGATCTTGTTGCCCAGAGCGGCGCCGGTGGCGGTGGAGGCGCCCTGGCCCAGAGAGCCGGTGGTCAGATCCACGCCGGGGGTCAGCTTCCGGTCGGTGTGGCTGGGGAACTTGGTGTGAGGATGGTTGAGGGTATAAGCTTCCTCCATGGGATAGTAGCCCATCAGGCCAAAAGTGGCGTAAGCCACGGGGCCCGCGTGGCCCTTGGACAGGACCAGCCAATCCCGATCCTCCCACCGGGGGTTCTTCGGGTCAAACTTCATAACCTCTCCGTACAGGACGGCCATCAGGTCCGCCAGGTCCATGGAGCCGCCCACGTGGCCGAAGCCCCGGGAGTGAATGACCTTCAGCGTTTCCAGCCGGATCTCAGCCGCCAGAACTTTGCACTTTTTTTCGTTCATGGGGTGTTTCTTCCTTTCCTTCACTTAAATTGCACGCCGCGCGGAAACCTGCGCCGCATAGGTTCGACAGGGGGACAGGTCGCTGAGAAGTGAGAATGCAATGTGTGTGCGCCAACAGAAAAAGCAAAACGATTACTTCGCTTTCAGAATACCACAAATTCCAAAACATGAAAAGGGGGTTATCAAAGGTTTTTGAAAATTCGTCCCGCCGGTGGTGCCGTGGGGCGAAGCTGAAGAAGCGTGTATCGGCGGATTTCCCAATGTCTGCACAAAAATATGGTGGTTTTGACCAAAAATCAACCCTGACATTTTCTATATTTTACCCCATCCTCCTATACGGAGTCAATATGAGTTTGAATTTTCACAAGAATAACTTCCGCAGATAGGAAGGTACACAGGCGCAGGGGGGAGTGACTACCTAGAGAAAGGAAAACCATGGGAAGCAGCACTTCAAGGTTTTCCTCAATTTTCCAGAAACACCTACGGGCGGCAAGGCTTGCGGCGGAAGGCCCTGCATCGTTCTGTAATTGACAAGCCCCGGCAAATTCGCTATTCTATATGGGACGGCATACGCCTCCGACCGGCTTTGGCGGGTAGGGAAAGCGTTTGCGCAGAATGCGCCGCACCGGCGGCGGGAAAGGCAGAGTCAGATGAAGAACGTCACGCTGAAGGACGTGGCCCGAGCGGCGGGCGTCTCTTATTCCACAGTTTCTCGCTCCCTGTCAGGCAGCCCACAGATCGGGCGGGAGACCCGGGAGCGGATCCTGCGCCTGTGCGACGAGATGGGCTACACCAAAAACTATGTGGCCCGCTCCATGGTCATGCGGAGGACGGAGCTGATCGGTCTGGTAGTGCCTTCTATTGACAATCAGTTCATGGCAGAGCTGGCGTACCACGCGGAGATGAGCGCCCGGGCGCGGGGCTACAATCTCATGCTGTGCAACTCCGGGCCGGATCTGCGGCAGGAGAAGGCGGTGGTAAAGCTGCTGGTGGGCCGCCAGGTGGACGGGATGCTGATCGTCCCCCAGGAGCACCGGAGCTGTGAGGAGCTCCGGGTCTACACGGAGCAGGTGCCCACGGTCTTCCTCAGCGAGGATCTGCGGGACGAACCCCTCAGCTGTGTGACCACGGACAATACCGGGGCCACCTACCTGGCCATGGAATACCTGCGGAGCCTGGGGCACCGGGAGATCCTGTACTTCGGCCGCAGGCACACCGTCACCCACCAGCTGCGGGCAGAGGGCTACCTGCGGGCCTGCCGGGACATGGGGCTGACACCGCGGATTGTGGACAGCAGCTTTCCCCGCTCCTCAGTGGCCGGCGGCTATGAGCTGGCCCGGGAGCTGTTTACCAAGCCCCTGGACTATACAGCCATCCTGGCCTCCACGGACTCCAACGCCCTGGGGATTCTGCGGGCGGCGGACGAGCTTGGGATCAGGGTGCCGGAGCAGCTGAGTCTGATGGGATTTGACAACATCGCATCTGCCGCCATGCCGCGGATCGACCTGACTACGGTGGAGCAGTCCAAGCGGGAGATGGCCCTTCAGGCGGTGGAGATTCTGTTGGATAAGATCGAGCGGGGCACCCAGAGCTACGTCCATCAGATCCTGATGCCCAGTCTGGTGAAGCGCAGCTCCTGCAGGGCGTTGACATGAGAGACGTCTGCCGTTCTGCGGCGCGGCGCACTGCTTGACGGATAAGAAGAGGCGATCAGCTATGAAAGAGTATCTCTACGACCCCCACACCCACACGGCGGAGACCAGCAAATGCGGCCATCTGCCGGCGGCGGAGGTGGTGGATCGCTATGCCGGGCACGGATTTTCCGGCCTGGTGGTGACGGATCACCTCCACCCGGAGTACTTGTCCCGGATTGACACGGACCACAACTGGGACCATGTGATCGACCACTATCTTGCCGGCTACCGGGCCTCCAAGGCCAGGGGAGACGAACTGGGACTGGATGTGATCCTGGGGGCGGAGCTGCGCTTCCCGGAGAACGACAACGACTATTTGGTCTATGGTATCGACGAGGCGTGGCTGCGGGCGAACCCATATCTGTGCTGCATGAGCGCCCGGGAGTTCTACCGGAAATTCCACGACCAAGTACTGATCGTCCACGCCCACCCTTACCGCGACGGCAATACCACGGTATTTGAAGATGCTGTCCACGGCACGGAGATCCTCAACGCCCATCCCCGCCATGAAAACCATAACGACCGGGCCCTGGAGCTGGCGAAGCGCCACCCGGAGTATCTGCGCCTGGCAGGGTCTGACACCCACGAGGATGGTGACGAGTGCCGGGCTGGCGTCCTCCTGCCGGAGCGGGTGCGGGATTCCTTTGCCTACCGGCGCATGATCGAAGGGCGGTGCTTCCGCCTCTGGTCGCCCGTCTTTCCGGAGCTGGCGGCGGATGAGGCTCTGCGCCGGGCAGAACCTGCGGAATAACAGCTTGTCCGCGCCGCGGAGCCGAACAGAAAAGCGCTGCCTTTGGCGGCGCTTTCTTGCTTGACAGCGGGGAGCGGAGCCGGATATAATGGAAAAAACAGGAGGTGATGGGATGCGAAAGAGCATTGTGGTGCTGATCGTTGCGGTGCTGGCAGTGGCGGCCGGAGCGGTGGTGCTGTCCCTGTCGGCTCCCGTGTTGGACGAGGAGGTGGAGTACCGGCTCACCTCGCTCTATTACCGGGGACAGGAGATCTCGTCCCAGGTGGACGGGGACGAGGTGCTGGATCTGCTGGAGGGCGCCTCCCGCGGTCTGATTTCCCGGGGCGGACTCCCGGCGCATTCCTTCCGGGATATGGTGGAGGTGAACGTCGTCGGCGGAGAGGAGGCCCTGCACGTGGTACTCTCCATGGAGGACGGGCTCTTCGCCGTTTATCAGGATCCGGATTGGAGTTATGCCATTCAGGAGGGTGAGGCGCTGGCCGCCGCGGTGGAGGCGCTGCTGCCCGCATGAGAGGACCGTAAGACAACCTGAAAGCACCCCGCGGCCGTCGGCCGCAGGGTGCTTTTTCCTGTTTCGGGTTCAAACCTTGGCGGGCTGCATCTGTGACATCTGGCGCAGTACATACAGTTGAATGGGGACAGCCGCCGCCAGAGTGAGAAGATCGGAGACGGACTGGGCCATCTGGACGCCCAGAAGTCCCAACGGGGACAGGGAGAGAAGCCACACCAGGGGAATGAAGAAAATGCCCTGCCGGGCCATGGCGACAAAGGTGGCGGGAACGGTCCGCCCAATGGTCTGGAGCATCATGTTGCTCATGGTGATCCACGCCTGGAAGAAGAAAGTCACGCACTGGAACCGCAGGGCTACCGTGCCGATGGCGATGACCCCCGGGTCATCCCGGAACAGGGCGATGAGCTGCGGTGCAAAGGCGAACCCCAGTGCCCCGATCACCAGCAGAAAGACGGCGGCCACCTTCACGCAGAACCAGAAGCCCTCCTTCACCCGGTGATACAGCCGGGCACCGTAGTTGAAGCCGCACACCGGCTGGAAGCCCTGGCCGAATCCGATCATGGCGGAGGCGCCGAAGGTGGTGATCCGCTGGACCACGCCCATGGCGGCGATGGCCGCGTCTCCGTAAGGCATGGCGGCGTGGTTGAGGCAGATGGTGGCCACGCTGGCCAAGCTCTGCCGGGCCAGGGAAGGCAGCCCGCCCTGGATGATGAGCTTGAAGTAGGACCATTTCAGCTGGACGCGGGAGATGTGGATGTGAAGGGTGGCGCCCCGGGTGCAGCCCGCCAGCAGCAGACAGAACCCGGCGAACTGGCTGATGATGGTGGCCCAGGCGGCGCCCGCCACTCCCAGGTCAAAGACGAAGATCAGCAGGGGATCCAGCCCGATGTTCAGCACGGCGCCGCTGGCGATGCCGATGGTGCCGTAGATGGCGTTGCCCTGGAAGCGCAGCTGGTTGTTCAGTACCAGGGAGGCGGTCATCCACGGCGCGCCGATGAGGATTACGCGCAGGTAGTCCTTGGCATAGGGCAGAATGGTGGGGGAGGAGCCCAGGAACGCGGCCAGGGGCGTCAGGAAGATCTCGCCGAAAACGCAGATGAGGAGTCCGGTGAACAGGGCGGAGAAAAAGCCGGTGGCCGCCATGTTGGAGGCCGAATCCGTATTGCGCCGCCCCAGCTCCCGGGAGATGAAGTTGCCGCTGCCGTGGCCGAAGAAAAAGCCCACAGCCTGGATCACCGCCATCATGGAAAACACCACGCCCACAGCGCCAGTGGCAGCGTTGCTGCGCAGCATCCCCACAAAAAAGGTGTCCGCCATGTTGTAAAAAGCGGTCACCAGCATACTGATGATACAGGGAACGGCCAGATGGGAGATCACCCGGCTCACCGGTTCTTCTGTGAGCTGGTGGAATTTCTGTTCCTGTTCTTCACCCATGGAGAGCCCTCCTCCTGAAATATTTACATGATCCTAACAGAATTATAGCACGGCTCTGACAAAAGGGAAGGGTATTTTCCGGGGATTGGCACATCGGCGCCGGTATGGTATAATGGAAAACAGCGGGTCCGGTGGTTCCCTCCGGTGCCCTACATTCATTATAGAAAAAACAACCAGAGGAGCAAACGCAATGGAACATCTGACTGCCTTTTTGACGCGCATGCCCAAGGTGGAGCTCCATGTCCATCTGGAGTCCACCATGCCGGGGGAGATGCTGGCGCGGTTCGCGGCCCGGCAGGGGCGGGAGCTGCCCCGCCCGGCGGAGCGGCTGTACGACTGCTCTGCTGAGGACCTGAGCGACTTCCTCGCCTTTCTGGACAACATCTGCTCCTTTGTGGGCACGCCGGAGGAGCTGGCGGAGGCGGCGGAGCACGCTGCGCTGGAGAGTGGACGGGAACATATCCTGTACAGCGAGATGATCCTGAACCCCACCCACTGGCCCCAGTTCTCGGTACCGGAGATCATCGCCGCGGTGACCGCTGGGTTTGACCGGGCTGCGGCACAGGGCGGCGCAGACTGCCGATTCACGCTGTCTCTCTCCCGCACCCAGACGGGGGCGGAGGCCATGGCCCTGGTGGAGGATATGAAAGCTCACCGGACCCACCGGCTGGCGGGCCTCTCCATTGACGGGAACGAGGCCCTGGCGGGCCGAACGGGGGAGCGGTTCCGTCCGGCGTTCCTGGCGGCGGGTGCGGCGGGCTTCGGCCGCACCGCCCACGCCGGGGAGAGCAGCGGGCCGGATGGCGTGCGGGACGCCCTGGATCTCCTGGAGGCGGACCGGCTGGACCACGGCGTCCGGGCGGCAGAGGACGCGGATTTGACGGCCCGGCTGGTGTGGGAGCGGGTGCCGCTGAACATCTGCCTGACCTCCAACCTGACACTGCTGTACCGGCGGCGGGGGGATCATCCCCTGCGGCGTCTACTGGATGCAGGGGCGGTGGTGACCCTGAGCCGGGACGATCCTACCTTCCTGGGCGGGCTGGCCCTGACGGAGGAGCTGCGCCGGGCCGCAGAATTCGCCTATATGAGCCGTGAGGAACTGCTGGCCTGCCAGGAGGCGGCGGTGGACGCCGCCTTCTGCGGACCGGAGACCAAGAACTTCCTGCGGCGGGCCCTTGCAGAATTTCAGCAGAGCTGACAGGCGCAGTCAGGCGTTGCCGCGCATAAGATGGGTTGTATCCAGGGCGGAAACGCCGGATATAATTTCCATGAAACGAGGGAATTCCTTTGCGTATCAATGAAGCCTATGAGCATGAGCCCATTTTACCATATCAGTCCGAAGAATCCTGCCCCCTGAACGGCTGCAACAAGGTCAGTACCCAGTGTGTGGATGTGACTGCCTCCGTGATCCTGTCCCCCACCGCAGTCATGGGCAGCCCCACCGTCACCTGTCAGGGCAATCCCACCATCACCTGCGCCACCAATGCAGACGGAACCATGTGCACCGTGACTATGACCCAGAAGGTCTGTGTCTCCATCCCGGTCCGCTACGGCACGACCATTTCTACCTGCGACCCCACCATCACCTGCGCAGAGAGCTGCATCGGCTGCGGCGGCTGCTGAGGAAAGCGGAACAGGGTCCCCGCCCATTTCGGCGGGGCCCTTTTCGTGTTTGCGCCCAGGAGAAATGGGGTTGCAAGTTTGTTGAAAAAACGATATACTAAATTGGATTTGTAAAGATTTTTCAACAGAAAGGAAGCGCTGTAATGACTGCTTATCCCAAGATGACCGCCGAGGAGCGGAAGGCGGAATACGCCGAGGTGACCCGGGAGTACGAGGAGCTGAAGGCCCGGGGACTGAATCTGAACATGGCCCGGGGCAAGCCCGGTAAGGCGCAGCTGGATCTGGTCAGCGATATTTTCAGCCTGATGCAGAAGCCGGAAGACTACGTGTCCGACGGCGTCGACGTGCGTAACTACGGCGAACTCAGTGGCCTGCCCGCCGCCAAGCGGCTGTTCGCGGAGATCCTGGGCTGCCGGCCGGAGCAGGTGTTCGTGGGCGGCAACGCCAGCCTGCAGCTGATGTACGATACCATCTCCAAGGCCTATACCCATGGCCTGCTCCACAGCGAGCGCCCCTGGTGCAGGGAGCCCGTGGTGAAGTTCCTGTGCCCCGCCCCCGGCTATGACCGGCATTTCAAGGTGACGGAGTCCTTTGGCTTTGAGCTCGTCACCATCCCCATGACGGACGAGGGACCGGACATGGACGCGGTGGAGAAGGCTATCCAGGACCCGGCGGTCAAGGGCATGTGGAACGTGCCCAAGTACTCCAACCCCGACGGCATCATCTACTCCGCCGAGACCATCCGGCGCATCGCCTCTATGAAGCCCGCCGCCCCGGACTTCCTGCTGATGTGGGACAATGCCTACTGTATCCATGAGTTCGAGGGGGACTATGTGGAGTTCCCGGACATCCTGGCGGAGTGTGAAAAATACGGCAACGCCGACATGGTGTTCGAGTTCGCCTCCACCTCCAAGGTGACCCTGCCCGGCGCCGGCATCTCCTGCTTTGCCTGCTCCGAGGCCAACATGGCTTACATGGAAAAGCTCCTCACTGTCCAGGTCATCAGCTTCGACAAGGTGAACCAGCAGCGCCATGTGCTCTATCTCAAGGACAAGGCCCACACCCTGGAGCTGATGAAGAAGCACGCCGCCATCATGGGCCCCAAGTTCCGCTGTGTGGTGGACGCGCTGGACCGGGAGATCGCGCCGCTGGAGATCGCCTCCTGGCGGCGGCCCAAGGGCGGCTACTTCGTCTCTCTGAACGCCATGCCCGGCACCGCCAAGCGGACGCTGGCCCTGTGCAAGGAGGCGGGCGTCACCATGACCGGCGCAGGCGCCACCTTCCCCTATGGCAAGGATCCCCAGGACAGCAATATCCGCATCGCGCCTTCCCTGCCCCCTGTTGAGGAGCTGGAGCAGGCCATCGCCGTGCTGTGCGTCTGCCTGAAGATGGCGGCCCTGGAGAAGCTGGGCGTATGAGATACAAGGGAAGCGTTTACCGTCCGCCCTCTGAGGCGTACAGCCTCATCGTCCAGGTGACCTACGGGTGCAGCCACAACACCTGCGCCTTCTGCAGCATGTATAAGGAGAAGCACTTCGCCATTCGTCCCCTGGAGGAGGTGCTGGAGGACTTCCGCATCGCCCGGGGCGTGTACCGCCGGGTGGACCGGGTGTTTCTGGCAGATGGCGATGCATTAGTCCGGAAAGCGAATGAGCTTTACACCATTCTGGACACCATCCGGGAGCTGTTCCCGGAGTGTGAGCGGGTCACCAGCTACGCGTCCCCTGCCTCCATCCGTATCCGGACGGAGGAGGAGCTGCGGACGCTACGGGACAAGGGCCTGACCATGGTCTACATGGGACTGGAGTCCGGGTGCGACGACGTTTTGAAGCGGATGCGCAAAGGCCACATGTCCGCCGAGATCGTGGAGATGGGCCGGAAGGTCCGCCGGTGCGGCATGGCGCTGTCCGTCACCGCCATCACGGGCCTGGGCGGCCCAGAGCTGCTGGAGCGCCACGCCATCGAGACGGCGGAGGCATTCAACGCCATGAACCCGGAGTATATCGGGATGCTGACGCTGATGGTGGAGCCGGAGACGCCCCTTTACGACTGGGTGCGGGACGGCAGCTTCCAACTGCTGACCCAGCCCCAGGTGCTGGAGGAAACCCGGCTGCTGATGGAGCATCTGGACAGCCCCGGCAGCGTGTTCCGGATGAATAACGCAAGCAACTACCTGGTGC
>OBJE01001737.1_pt1 | contig 10157 bp, 8 predicted proteins | sample 1519681 | NCBI WGS metagenome assembly OBJE01 (sample SAMEA3888898, study PRJEB22519) | human gut metagenome | biome: human gut; feature: human-associated habitat; material: faeces | place: Denmark | collected 2011 | reverse complement strand
CGCTTGGCCGCATGATTCCGGCCCCCGGCTGCTACGGGGAGACATTACACCTGTTTTTAGCCAGGGATTTGACCTTTGGGCCGCAGCATTTGGACGCGGACGAATTTCTCAATGTGGAGCGCGTCCCCTTTGACGAGCTGGTGCACCGCTGCGTCAACGGAGAGATCGACGATGGCAAAACCGTGGCCGCCGTGCTGCGGGCCAAGGTGCTGCTAAATCTGTAATGGGAGGACAACATGGAACAGAAGGCTGAACAGCAAAAAACCGTCCTGATCGTGGAGGACGAGAAGAATATTGTAGACATTCTGCGCTTTAATCTCCAGCGGGAGGGCTACCGCACTGTGGAAGCCTATGACGGGGCGGACGGTCTGGAAAAGGCCCGGAGTGAAAATCCGGACATCATCCTGCTGGATGTGATGCTGCCGAAGATGATCGGCTTTGACGTCTGCCGCACCCTGCGGGACGAGGGCAACAATGTGCCGGTCATCATCCTCACCGCCCGGGAGGAGGAGGCGGACAAGGTCCTGGGGCTGGAGATCGGTGCCGACGACTATATCACCAAGCCCTTCTCTATGCGGGAGCTGGTGGCCCGGGTAGGAGCCAACATCCGGCGGACCACCATGACGCCGCCGGCTGCCGCCTCTGCCGCGGCCTCCGCCATGCCCGTGTCCGGGGATTTGTCTATCAATACCGACAGCCACCAGGTCTTCCGGGCCGGTAAGGCCATCGACCTGACCCAGCGGGAGTATGAGCTGCTGACCTTTCTGGCCAGCCATCCCAACAAGGTCTACTCCCGCATCGACCTGATGGAGCAGGTGTGGAACTACGGCTATGTGGGCGACGACGTGCGGACCGTGGACGTGACGGTCCGGCGCCTGCGGGAGAAGATCGAGGCCGACCCCGCCAATCCTGTCTTCATCCTCACCCGCCGGGGCGCCGGCTACTACTTCTCCGTGAAATGACTCCGCCCTCCATTCTCTAAGGAAAGAAGGTGTTCGCCGTGTTCCGCAGCCTCCACATGAAGCTGATGCTGATTCTGCTGCTGCTCATCACCTCGCTGATGGCGGTGGTAGGTGCGTTCCTGACCACCAGCGTCTCCAGCTTCTATATCGACACCTTTTACGAGCAGATCAGCGCCGTGTTCAGCGACGACAGCGACGGCTATGTCTCCACCCTCCGGGCCCGGGCGGCCGAACCGGACGGCGCCGCCGGCATCAAGGAGATGCTGGAGGGCCGGGCCGGCTCCCTGGGCATCGACTACCGCACCCGGAACTACTTCATCCTGGATGGGCAGAGCGGCACCTACCTGGACGGGTCTGCAGAGGCGTCAGAGCTCCCCCGGGAGCAGACCGCCAACCTGCTGACCGCCCGGAATGCCGTGGCTCAGGGCGACAGCACCCTGGTGGGAGACCGCAGCGACATCACCGCCGACTATATGGACGCCATCATGGGGGGCGGAAACGCCTACATCATTTACATCCTGGACAACAAGGACACAGTGACGGACCTGAACTCCCAGCTCTTCCTCATCATCATGCAGGCGCTGGTGATCGGCCTGCTGATCTCTGTCCTGTTGAGCTTCCTGCTGTCCAAGACCATGGTGGGCCCCATCGAAAAGCTCACCGCCGGGGCAGAGCGGGTGGCCGCGGGACTGACGAGATCGGCATCCTCACGGGCACCTTCAACGAGATGGCTGATGTCCTTCAAGCCACGCTGGCCGCCGTGGAGAACGAGCGGAACAAGCTGGACACCCTGTTCCTCCACATGACCGACGGCGTGGTGGCCTTTGACCACGACAGCCTCCTTATCCACTGCAATCCCGCCGCCACCAATATGCTCCATCGCAGTGTGCCGGAGGGCACTACCTACGATACCCTCTTCGGTCAGGTCTATCCCTTCCAGGAGACCCTGGCCCTCCAAAGACCCAACTACGCCGAGGCGGAGATGGAGGTGGGGGACCGGACGCTGGAGCTGTTTTTGGCGCCGTTTTCCGACCAGGCCAGCGGCGGCGTGCTGGTGGTGCTTCATGACGTGACGGAGCAGCACCGCAACGAGGAGCGGCGCAAGGAGTTCGTGGCCAATGTCTCCCACGAGCTGCGCACCCCCCTCACCAACGTCCGGAGCTATGCCGAGACCCTGCGGGACGCGGAGGGGGACATCCCTGTGGAGACCTCCAACAGCTTTCTGGACATCATCATCACGGAGACGGACCGCATGACCCACATTGTTCAGGATCTGCTGACCCTCAGCCGTCTGGATGCGGGCAATGCGGAGCTGGTGCTCTCCCGCTTTCCTTTCGGGGACGCCATTGAGAGCGTCACCCGTGCCAATGCCCTGGCCGCCAAGCAGCACGGGCACACGCTGACCTATACTCCGCCGGAGAGCCTGCCCTTGATCGTGGGGGACCGGAGCCGGCTGGAGCAGGTGATGATGAACGTCATCGGCAATGCCGTCAAATACACGCCCGACGGCGGGCACATCGCCATCACCGCCGGCTCCACAGAGGCGGAGGTCTGGATGGAGGTCTGCGATGACGGCATCGGCATCCCAGAGAAGGATCGGGACCGGATCTTCGACCGCTTTTATCGGGTGGACAAGGCCCGTTCCCGGGAGTCCGGCGGCACGGGCCTGGGTCTCTCCATCGCCAGGGAGATCGTCCAGCGCCACCACGGCACCATCGCCCTGGCGCCCCACGAGGGCCCCGGCACCACCATCCGGCTGACGCTGCCCATCGGCGGGCCCTCCAACCCCATCTGAGAAAGTCACATCCGCAAAACCGCTGAAAGGAGGCTGCCCATGGATCAAACGGCCCGGCGCAGGCGCCGCAACCTCATCCAGAACATCGCCATCGCGCTTCTGTCCGTCTCGGCGGTGCTCCTGTTCGCCCAGCTGCAGCTGTACAATCTGGGCACGTCGGAGGACCCGCTCTATCTGGAGCGGCTGACCGGCGAGGGCTCACCCTCCCGGCTGCGGGAGTTTCCCGCTCCGGTACGGGTGGTCCTCACGGACTCCTACGGCCGGTATGGCAGCCTGGGCTTCACTACCAACAGTGACGGCTTCTCCGCCCTGGGCCTGCGGGAGGCTCTGGGCTCCGTCCAGCACCTTGCTCCTTCTGCAACGGATGCCTTTCGGGGTGCCCTCTCGGGCCCTTCCATCTATTTTGATTTTTTGAATCCCCTGCCCCTCCAGGTGCTTGCCGAGCTCACCGGTGCAGAGGGCACCGCGTTGGAGGGAAATGCCCGCTGTCTGCTGCTGGCCGCAGGGGCGGACGGCTCCGTCCATCTCTATGTATGGGACGGTGCTGATACCGTTCTCACCGGCACCGTCGCCTCCACCGCCCTCTCCATAGATTCTCTTACAGAGGCAGTGAGCCAGTCCGGCATGGGAAGCGTCTCCTTCGCCTTTGAGGTTGTGGAGATGGAGCCGCTATACGGCAAGCTGTTTCCCCTCTCCATCCTGCCGACGGAGTTACCGCAGCTACCGGTCCTCTCTGCCGCTTCATCCATCTCCGGCACGGACTGGCTGCTGGCGGCTTTCGGCTTCAACATCAACACGCGGGAGCGCTATGCGGAGGCCGACGGCACGGAGGTCATCACCGAGGTCGAAGCCGATCGCTCCCTTCACATCCGTCCCTCCGGGGAGATCACCTACCGCAGCGGAACAGATGCTACGCTGGAGATCTCCGCACAGGAGGAGGTCCCCACTGCGGCGGAAGCCGTGCTGGGTGCCAGTATCCTGCTGGAACAGCTGACAGAGGACCGCTCCGGCGAGGCAAGGCTGTATCTGGAGTCCGTCAGTCAGGGCGGGGACACCACCCAGCTTCTGTTCGGATATCAGATCGATGGTGTCCCCATTCGCTTCTCCGACGGCGGACACGCCGCCGAGATCACGCTCTCCGGCACCAGCGTCACCCGCCTCACCCTGCGGTTCCGGCAGTACAGCACCGCCGGGGAGACGTCGCTCCTGCTGCCGCTGCGGCAGACGCTGGCCATTGCAGCGGAGCATCCCGGCACAGAGCTGTCTGTGGGCTATGCCGACGGCGGCGGAGACTCGGTATCCGCCAGCTGGCTGGCGGACTGAGTGCAGCGGATACAAGCCGCTCCGGCGGTGGAAAGGAGGTCCGACGGATGGAGAGCTTCCGTCTGAAAAACATCATCATTCTGATCCTGGCTCTGATGAATCTCTGCCTCCTGGGCCTGCTGGGAGTACGGCTGACCACCGGCTATTCCGCCCAGGCAGAGGCCCGTCAGCAGATGGTGCAGCTGTTCGCGGCGGAGGGTGTCTCTCTGGATGACGGCATTATCCCCGGCGCCACACCGCCCGCCGGCCTGACCTTGTCCAGGGACCCGGACGAGGATGAGAAGCTGGCCGGCTTTCTCCTGGGAGATGAGCTGGTCATGTCTGATGGTGGCGGCGGCGTCACCACCTATCAAAGCGAAAACGGCAGCGCCGTCTTCCGGTCCGACGGCACCTTTGACGTGGTGATCGAACAGAGCGGCGAGACAGCGGACGCCCTGTGCCGGGCCTTCTGCCGTGCGTTCCACTACGAAGCCCTCGCCTTCTCCCTGGATGGGGAGGACGGCAACGCCTCCGCGGTCCAGACCTACGACGGGGCCCCGGTGGTCAACTGCACCGTCTCCTTCTCCATCTCCGGCGGGCGGGTGGCCTCCGTCAGCGGTACCCACCTGCCCCAGGCGGGACAGACCGCCAATGGGAACGGTGCCCTGTCCGCTCTGGATGCCCTCAATGCCTTCCTCGGCACCGTTCAGAGCGGCGCGGTGGTCACTGCCGTGACGGACCTGTACCTCTGTTATGAGCTGCAGAGCACCACAGCCACTCCTATGGCCCTGGTGCCCGCCTGGTGCGTTTCTACGGATACGGCTGATTATTATGTCAACTGCTACACCGGCGCGGTCTCCTCCGGCTGAGTAACTGGAGCCCTGCCGGGCAGATAATTTGTTTCCAAATTTCTCCGCCTGTGCGCCGCGATTCGGCCTGAAGCGGCTGTTTTCAGCCGTCGGCGGCTTTGGAATTTTGACGAATTTTGACGCGGAACCCGTCCGGCTCGCAGGAAGGGTTTGCATTTTGCGCGGGGATATGGTATAGTTTGGGTGTGTGAGCTTCCCCATCCGGAAAATTTCTCCGGTTTCGCAGGTCTTTAGCGGGTATGAAGCGGCACGGGCCGGGCACACTGTTTCATAGAAATTACAGGTGCCGCCACAAAAGAAAGCGCCTTTTGAAGAGAGGGTATCGACTTTGACAAAGTATATTGTACAGGGTGGTCATCCCCTGTTTGGTGAAGTAGAGATCAGCGGCGCCAAAAACGCCGCCGTTGCCATCATCCCCGCCGCTCTGCTGGTGGACGGGGTCTGCCGGATCGAAAACATCCCCCAGATCTCCGATGTGACGCTGTCCCTGAAGATTCTGGAGCATTTGGGTGCCGGCATCCGCGTCATCAACCGCCATACAGTGGAGATCGACGCCAGCCGCATCCGCTCCACCCGAACCTCCTATGAGTTGGCCCGGAAGATGCGGGCCTCCTATTATCTGATTGGTTCTCTCCTGGGCCGCTTCGGCCAGGCGGAGGTCGCCATGCCCGGCGGCTGCAACTTCGGGGTGCGCCCCATCGACCAGCACGTGAAGGGCTTTACCGCGCTTGGCGCCAAGGTCATGGTGGAGGGCGGCTTCATCAACGCTTCCACGGAGACCGGCCGCCTCAAGGGCGCCAACATCTATTTGGATGTGGTCTCCGTGGGCGCTACCATGAATATCATGATGGCTGCCGTCCGGGCGGAAGGCAACACCGTCATCGAGAACGCTGCCAAGGAGCCCCATATCGTGGACCTGGCCAACTTCCTCAACTCGATGGGCGCCAACATCCGGGGCGCCGGCACGGACACCATTAAAATTCAGGGCGTGGACCGCCTGCGGGGCGGCAGCTACGCCATCATTCCCGACCAGATTGAGGCAGGCACCTATATGGCCGCCGTGGCTGCCACCGGCGGCCAGATCCTGGTGAAGAATATCATCCCCAAGCACATGGATTGTATCACCGCCAAGCTGGTGGAGATGGGCGTGGAGGTAGAGGAGCGGGAGGACACCCTTCTGGTCCGCCGCAGCGGCCCCTTGCAGAAGGCCAATGTGAAAACCATGCCCTATCCGGGCTTCCCCACAGATATGCAGCCCCAGATCACCACCGTCCTCTGCCTGGCGGAGGGCACTTCCCTGGTGACGGAGAGCGTCTGGAACAACCGCTACCGCTATGTGGATGAGCTCAAGCGCATGGGCGCCAGCATCCAGGTAGACGACAAGACCGCTGTGGTGGAGGGCGTGGACCATCTCACCGGTGCGCCCATCCAGGCCTGCGATCTGCGGGCCGGCGCGGCATTGGTGATCGCTGCCCTGGCTGCCAAGGGCGAGAGCGAGATCAGCTGCGTACAGTATATCGAGCGGGGCTATGAGGATATCGTCACCAAGCTCCAGGGCCTTGGCGCTTCCATCCGTACCGTGGAGGTCCCCGGTGAGTCCGAGGAGCTGGAGGCCCACATTGGCTGAAACGGGGTACAGGCTTCTCTAGGTTTCCCCCGCTGCCGCGGGGTTATACAATCAAGACATTTCCATAGATCGAGCGATTTTACGTCCGCGATGGAGGATGGCGACTTTCGTCGACGGCCTCCCTTGTGGACGTCTTACTTTTCACCGGAAGAGGTATGTTTTTTGACCGCCGTACATACGCTGGCAAGCGGTTCCTCCGGGAACGCGCTGCTGCTCTCCTGCGGGGAGAGCTATATTCTGCTGGATGCGGGCATTTCCTGCCGCCGCATCACTGCCGCTTTGCGGGAGCTGGGCCTGGAGCTCGGAAGCCTCACGGCCATTCTCATCACGCACACCCACGCGGACCACATCTCCGGCCTGCAGACGCTGCTCAAGCGCTGCGCCGCCCCGGTTTTTACCACTGAGCGGGCCGCCCGGGAGCTATCCTGGCGGCTGCCCGGCGCAGAGACACGGCTGGACGCGCTGGACTTCGGCATCCCCCAGTCTATCGGAGAGTTTGCCGTGACGGCATTTCCCACATCCCATGACGCTCCCGGTTCCTGTGGTTTCCGGCTGGACGCCGCCGGCGGCGCCGTCGGTGTCCTGACGGATACCGGCTACGTCACCGACGAGGCTGCCGACATTCTGGAGGGCGTGGATCTGGCGGTGCTGGAGGCCAACCACGACATTGAGACCCTCCGCAGCGGGCCCTACCCCTACTATTTGAAACAGCGGATTCTGGGCGCACAAGGCCATCTCAGCAATGAGGATGCCGCCCGTTTTGCCGCCGTTCTGGCGCAGAGCGGCACATCAGAGATCATCCTGGCCCATCTGAGCCGGGAGAATAATACGCCCGCCATGGCGCAAACTGCCGTAGAACGGGCTCTCTCCGCCGCAGGTGTCTCGCCTCTGCTGTCTGTGGCTCCCAGGGACTGCCTGGGCCCAGCCCACACCGTGAGCAGGAGGTCCGTATGCAGAAGGTGACGATCCTGTGTGTCGGGAAGCTGAAGGAGAAATTTTATATAGACGCCGCGGCGGAGTACGTCAAGCGGCTGTCCCGCTTCTGTAAGCTGGAGCTGGTAGAACTGCCGGAGGAGCGGCTGCCGGAGGCCCCCTCCCCCGCCCAGATCGAGGCGGCCCTTTTGAAGGAGGCTGCTGCCATCCGGGCCAAGCTCCCATCCGGCGCCGCCCTGATCGCTCTGTGCGTGGAGGGAGAGCCGCGGTCCAGCGAGGCGCTGGCCCGGCAGATGGCTGCCTGGGCCAGCCAGGGCGTGGGACATCTGGTGTTTCTCATCGGTGGGTCCTTTGGCCTGCACCCCTCCATCAAAGCAGAGGCCAGGCTGCGGCTCTCCATGTCTCCCATGACCTTCCCCCACCATCTGGCCCGGGTGATGGTGCTGGAACAGATCTACCGGGCGTATCAGATCAACGCAGGCACCGAATATCACAAGTAAAGGACGTGGAACTATGACAGAACCGGCAAAGGACTTCTGGGCCCGGGCGGACCGGGACCTGCTGGACCGCTGGCCGAAAGACGAGGCAGGCGCACCGGAACCCGCCGCCAAGCTGGACATCCAGTGGGAGCTGGACAGCCAGGCGGACATCACTGTGTCGTTTTTGGAAAGCTGCGGCATCCCCGCCTTCCAGAACGGGTCCCTGGGCAAGGTGCTGGGAGGCTTCGCCTCCCAGGGAGTAGAGATTTGGGTCCCCGCCTCCCAACTGGAGGAGGCCCAGGCGCTGCTGGACGCCCCCGCGGAAATCTCGGAGCAGGACTAATGTCCCGCCTCCGTTCTCAATTTACACAACAGGAGGTATCTCTCGCATGGATTTTATGAAGGAATATGAAAAGTGGCTGGCGAGTCCTGTCCTGTCCGACGCGGAGCGTGCGGAGCTGGAGAGCATCCGAAATGACCCCAAGGAGATTGAGAGCCGGTTCTACGGCCCGCTGGAGTTCGGCACCGCCGGCCTGCGGGGCATCATGGCCGTGGGCCTGCACAACATGAACATCCATGTGATCCGCTGGGCCACCCAGGGCTTTGCCCAGGTCATCTGCGCCGAGGGCGAGGAGGGCAAGCGCCGGGGCGTGGCCATCTGTATGGACTGCCGGAACCACTCCATGGAGTTCGCCCGGGCGGCGGCGGAGGTCTGCGCCGCCAACGGTATCCATGTGCGGATTTTCGAGTCCCTCCGCCCCACGCCGGAGCTGAGCTTCGCCGTGCGGGAGTACCGCTGCCAGGCGGGCATCAATGTCACCGCCAGCCACAATCCGAAGGAGTACAATGGCTACAAGGTCTACTGGGAGGACGGTGCCCAGCTGCCCCCTCACCACGCCGACGCCATCGCCGCTGCTCTGGAACAGATCGACGTCTTCAATGGCATCCGGCGCATGGACTTCGACGAGGCGGTGAAGGCCGGCCTCATTGAGACTATGGGGGAGGAGACGGACCGGAAGTTTATGGCCAACGTCACTGCCATGATTAACGACAAGGAAACCGTGGCCAAGGTGGCGGACACCTTCAAGCTGGTGTACACTCCCTTCCACGGCTGCGGCTACAAGCTGGTGCCGGAGGCATTGCGGACCCTGGGCATCAAGCACCTGATCTGTGAGCCCAAGCAGATGGTGATCGACGGCGACTTCCCCACCGTGGTCTCCCCCAACCCGGAGAACCCGGAGGGCTTCTATCTGGCCATCGACCTGGCCCGGGAGAATGACGTGGACTTCATCCTGGGCACTGACCCGGACAGCGACCGGGTGGGCATCATGATCCGGGACCACAGCGGCGAGTACCGCCCCGTCACCGGAAATCAGACCGGCGTGTTGCTGCTGGACTACCTCATCGGCGCCATGCGCCGCTCCGGCAAAATGCCGGAGGAGCCCGTGGCCCTCAAGACCATCGTCACCACGGAGATGGCCCGGAAGGTGGCTGAGTCCAACGGCGTCACCTGCTACGACACCTTCACTGGCTTCAAGTTCATGGCGGAGAAGAAGAACGCCCTGGAGGCCGCCGGCGAAGGAAAGGTCATCTTCTCCTATGAGGAGAGCTACGGCTACATGCTGGGTGACTACGTCCGGGACAAGGACGCCGTCACCGCCTCCATGCTGCTGACGGAGATGGCCGCCTGGTACGCCGCCCAGGGCATGACGCTGTTCGACGCCCTGGAGAAGCTATACGAGAAGTACGGTCACTACGCCGAAAAGACCTACAACCTGGTGATGCCCGGCCTGGACGGTCTGAAGGATATGGCGCAGCTGATGAAGAATCTCCGGGAGAATCCCCCGGCGGAGATCTCCGGCGTGAAAGTCGTCACCCGGAAGGACTACACCGACGGGTCCGTGGTGGACTGCGCCACCGGTGCGAAGAGCGCCATGGAGCTCTCCGGCTCCAACGTGTTGCGGTTCGAGCTGGCGGACGGCACCACCATTCTGGTGCGGCCCTCCGGTACGGAGCCCAAGATCAAGGTGTATATTCTGACCCAGGGCGCGGATTCTGCCGCCTGTGACGCCAATCTGGAGAAGTACGGCCAGTGGGTCAAGACGCTGCAAAAATAAGACGTCCCTTCTTAGTATCCAAACAACGGCGCCCGTTCCTTTCGGAACGGGCGCCGCTTTTTGGGTTTTCAGA
>OBJE01001728.1_pt1 | contig 10228 bp, 8 predicted proteins | sample 1519681 | NCBI WGS metagenome assembly OBJE01 (sample SAMEA3888898, study PRJEB22519) | human gut metagenome | biome: human gut; feature: human-associated habitat; material: faeces | place: Denmark | collected 2011 | reverse complement strand
TGCTCCGCTCGGAGCTGATCCGGTTGTAGGCGGTGATGGGCGCGCCCATGCGCTCCGGACCGTACTCCGGGAACCCCTGGACGTACTTGCCCGTGTTGAACGCCGCGTCCGCCAGCAGCAGCGACGCCGTCTTTGCCCCCTGGCCGCCGCGCCCGTGCCATCGGATCTCTACAATGTCTTTCATGAGTTTCTTCCCCTCTTTATATAAAATTTGAGATGTTACAGTTGCACGATGGCCTTGATTTGCCGCTTACAATCGCCTGAGAGTAAGGCCCGATGGCTGCAGGAGCTTTTTTGGAATTTGTCTTCATATGAAATTCAGCTCCTTTATACGATATGTAATATGGCAACCGGTCCGCGTCCGAAAACGCGGACCGGTTCCTCGGAATGTCAACTGGACAGATCAGTCAAAAACCTTTAGAGCATTTTCAAAGTCTGCAATCAAGTCATCTGCATCTTCAATTCCAACAGATACCCGGATCATTCCTGGCGTGATACCCATTTTTCTGCGGGTCGCGTCTGGCACACCCATATGAGAGGAGGTCACCGGGTGGCTTAAGGTAGTATGCAGGCCACCCAGCGTCGGGGCATACCGCGGGAACCGCAGTGCCAACATGAACTGATCGATTTTGTCCATGTCTTCTGGCACAATAAAGCTCAGCATGGCGCAGTAGCCGTTTTTGCCGAACATCTGGTCCGCCAATTCCTTCTGGGGATAATCAGGCAGACTGGGATGATTGACGCGGGAGACGTGTTTGTGGGCCGCCAGCACTTTCGCCAGCTTTTCTGCAGTGTGCATGGCCTGCGGCATACGGACGGACGCTGTATTGACGCCCCGCTGGATCAGCCAGGAACTAAAGGGGTCCCCCGGCGTGCCCAGCAGCATGGCCATGGGCTGGATCTTGTCGCACAGGGCGGATGTGGTCGTGATGGACCCTCCGATGGCATCGCTGTGGCCGTTTAGGAACTTCGTCAGACTGTTGATGACGATGTCGGCTCCGAATGTGATGGGCCGGATGGCGATGGGCGTTGTGAAGGTGTTGTCCACCATCAGCAGTGCTCCGTTCTGATGAGCCAGATCCGCTACTGCTCTCAGGTCCACCAGTGTCAGGGTGGGGTTGGAGAGTACCTCGGTATAGATGAGCTTGGTTTCCGGTCGAATGGCTTTCGCTATGTCCTCGTTGTTTTGGAAGTTCACAAAGCTGACCTCAACGCCGCACTTGCTCAACACCTTTGTCATGACCTCAAAGGTCTCGCCGTAAATATTGGAGTTACAGATCACATGGTCGCCGTGCTCCAGAAGGGTCATCAGGGTGCTGGTGATGGCACCCATGCCGGAGGAGAAGATCAGGGACTCCTCGCCGCCTTCCAGGCAGGAGATCACCTCGCCCAAGGCTGTGCGGTTGGGATTTCGGGTGCGCACATAGGTGTAGCCCTTGGTAGCATAGGTTTCCTGGACTTCCTTGAATCCGCGCATGGTGAAGGCAGTGGTCATAAAGCAGGGGATTGTCTCCGGCTTGAGGTCCATGCCGCAGACTTTTTCGCCGCGGTACAGCGCCTCCGTCGTATAAGAATAGTCAGGCATACTCTGGAAAACTCCTTTCTCAACTGTTCAAAAACGTCAGGGCAAAGCCGGTGAAATACTCCGCCGCCTGTTTCATGCAGTCCTCGTCAAGATCAAACCGTGGGTTGTGGTGGGGATAGAGCGGGATCTTTTCCGGGTTTCCGGCACCGATCTGCGCGTAGAGGATCGGCGCCTTCTGCGCGTAATAGGCGAAGTCGTCACATCCCGCATTGCGCTCCGTGCGGATCAGCGCATCCGCGCCGAACAGTTCCGCTGCCACAGCCTCCGACATCCGGGACAGCTCTGCGTCATTCACCACAGCCGGCAGGCCCGGTACGATCTCCACCTCCGCCTGGGCCCGATACGCTGCGGCGGTATTCTCCGCGATCCGTCGGATCGACGTCTCCAACTGGCCGATCAGATCGTTGTTGAAGTACCGGAGCGTTCCGGTCATGTACGCCTCTTCCGCGATGATGTTCTTCCCTGTCCCCGCTTCCAGTGTGCCAATGGTGACCACTGCGGGATCATTGAAATTCAACTCCCGGCTAACCAGCGGTTGCAGATTCATGATGATGGCCGCTGCCGCCACAATGGCATCCACAGCCTGATACGGCATACCGCCGTGGCCGCCTTTTCCCTTGACTCGGATGTTCACGCTGGCGGACGCCGCCATTTTCCCTCCGGCCTCCACGCAGATCTTTCCGACCGGCAGATTGGTGAGAATATGTGTGCCGATGATGGCGCCGCAGTCATCCAGATCCCCGCCGGCCATCATGGCCAGCGCGCCGCTGGGGAAGTACTCCTCCGCAGGCTGGAAGATCAGCTTGACCGTTCCGCGGAACTGGCTGCGGAGCTCCCAGAGTATCTTCGCCGTGGCCAGCAGCTCCGCCGCGTGGGCGTCATGGCCGCAGGCGTGCATGACGCCGTCATTCTGAGAGCGGTAGGGCACGTCGTTCCGTTCCTGAATGGGGAGGGCGTCGATATCTGCCCGGATTCCCAAGACCTTTCCCGGCTGTTTTCCCCGGATCACCGCGATCACGCCGGTCTCCGCCGGCCTGATATAGGGGATGCCCAGCTGCTCCAGCTGATCGATGATGTATTGGGTGGTCTCATGCTCCTGGTTGCTCAGTTCCGGATGCGCGTGGAATCTTCTGCGGGTCTGAACCGCGAAATCGAAGTTTTCCTCGGCCAGCCGCTTGATCTCCTGACAATTCATGGCTGCTCCTTTCCTGCCTCAGAACGGGCCGTAGCCCACCTGGGCACAGATGACGACAATGATGATGGATACCACGAAAATCACAAGGGTCAGGGGCAGATACCACTTGAACCACTTGCTGTAGGGCACGTTGCCCATAGCCAACGCTGCCATGGCAGCCGTCGGCCAGAACAGATTTGTGGGGCCATCGCCCAGCTGGTAAGCCAGGACAGCCGTCTGCCGGGTGATGTCCGCCATATCCGCCATGGGAACCAGCAGGGGCATCACAATTGCCGCCTTGCCGCTGCCGGAGGGGACCAGGAAATTGAAGAAAAAGGTGAACACGTAGATCACCGCGGCGGCCACGCTGGAGCTGGTCTTGTTAATCAGCAGAGAGGCGTAATACAGTACGGTGTCGATGACGTTGCCCTCTGTGAGGATCAGGATGATTGCCCGGGCAAAGCCCACCATCAGAGCCCCCATCAGGACCCCCTTGGCGCCGTCGGTAAAGCCCTGTGCCATCTCGTTGGGCTTCTTGCCGTCCACGGCAGCCACAACGATGGACATTCCCAGTAGATAACCGCCGATGGTGCTGCCCTCCCACCAGCCGAGGCCTACAATGCCGAAGATCAGGCCGCAGAAGCCCAGCAGCAGGACGGCCATGGTGAGCTTCTTGCGGGCCGTGAATCCGGCTGCGCTGTACTTACTCTCGATGCTCTCTTCCTCCGCAACCGCCACATTGTACATCAGACTGCGGGTGGGATCCTTTTTGATCCTGGCTCCGTACCAGAGGACATAGCCGATGGCAAGGGCCATCAGTACCACGTAGACGAGAAGCCGAACGCCGATACCGGAGAATAGAGGCAGCTCGGCGATCTGCTGGGCAATGCCGGTGGTGTACATATTCATGGGACCGGCGGTGAAGCCCATCATATTGGCCAGCATGACCATGGCAAAGCCCACGATCGCGTCATAGCCCATGGCCTTTGCCAGCATGATACACAGCGGGATGAATGCATAGCAGCTCTCCGACACACCCAGCATCGAGCCCATCAGAGAGAACAGAATCATGATGACCGGGATGATCAGCGCCGAAAAACGCCTCATTTTTTCAATGGAGCTTGCGATGCCGTATTCAATGACCCGGGTGGTGTTGATGATGCCGAACGCACCGCCGTACACCAGCACCATGGATACGATGCTGGCGGCGTCGATCAGCCCGTCCGGGATGGCCTGCAGCATTCCGAAAATGCTGACAGGCGTCTGCTCGATCTGCTGGTAGGAGCCGTCCTCCACCAGCGTGGTGCCGGTCGCCTCGTCCACATACCGGTTATAGGTTCCTGCCGGCAGGACATACGTCAGAACTGTGGCACAGACGATCATAATCAGGATCAGGACAAATACATGCGGGGCCCGTATCTGCTTTTTCTCCTTCATGGCGTTCTCTCCTTTTTCGCATATAGGATCGTGAGTTTGGCCAACTCCTTATATGAAACTTTAACATTACAGAGCAGTTCAGAGTCAATCCCGAAATCGAGAACATTTCCACAAAATCCACCGGCTGATTTTGTGATCATTCTCCTGTAAACGGACGCAAACCTTATAGCCCGCTATAGAGTCTCTCACTGGACTTTTATTGTGCTTGCTCCTATAATGAAATCCGTGGATCAGATCTGCAGCACTCTGAAGTTCGAGGGGAGCGTGTGGCATGAAAGACAGGAAAAATCAGTATTCCATCGGGGAAGTGGCCGCTCTTTTGAATATCTCGCCGCAGACACTGCGGTTCTATGATAAAAGCGGTGTGGTCGTGCCGGATTTCATCGACCAGAAGACAGGCTATCGATATTACAGCTACGATCAGATCAGCTATATCAGCCGGGTGAGATACCTCCAGCAGTTTGGATTCAGTCTGGAGGAGATCCGAAATGCACTGGCGTCCAATGACATCCGACAATTCCGCTCTTTTCTGCAGCGGCGTCGCGAGGACCTGCGGGCCAAGGCGGAGCACCTGACCGGCCTGCTGGAGGATCTGGACTGGTACATCGGGTATTACAGCTATCTGGAAAGCCACAACTTCAACGGCTTTCCCTACTATCAGCAGGAACCGGAGCGGTATCTCCTGGCCGAGCCCCTCCATCCGGACGAAGATATTTATGGAACCGCAGGAAAACGCCTGACAAAGTTGCAGCAGAGTCCCCTGTTCTCTCAGGCCCACTTTTTGCGGGCGCATGGATACATTCTGGATTTTTCTGCATTACTGTCCGGCAGAATTGTACCGACGCATTTCTTTGTCTATCTCCGGCAGCAGCTGCCGCAAAGCCATCCGAATCTGATGACCATTCCGGCTGCCCCGTTTCTCTGTGTACAGTCCAGAATTTTGGCCGAACCATTTGACGGAAGTTCCCTTCGCCGCTATTTTAAGGAGCCGCAGAAGCACCGCCTTGTTCTTGCCAACGAATATGAGGACAACTTCACTGCTTTTCAGGATTGCATCTATGAAATTCAAATCCAGGTCTAATTGCATCTGATATGAAAATGGAGTCTATTCCGTTCGCTTTCTGTGACACGATTTGCCTGTGGGAGGAGCCCCTGCTCCAATTACCTGGAACTTCTGCACATCAAGATTGATTATATATGATTTTCTATCCGTCAGCGCCCTATTGTGCCCGCAGAGATTGACCAAAATCCGCTCCTTTTCTCCATAAACAGATCCTGGCACAGATTTTCTATGCCAAAAGGCTTTCCAAGGTAAACGTCAAATAGAGAGATTCAAAAAATGCTCATAAAACAAAAAAAGAGGATTGACAAAAGCTTCAGTATAGAGTATAATCCCTATTGTTCTGTGCGGCGGGTGCGTTGTTCCGAAGGGCGAGAGCATCAATTAAGCATCAGAACTGTGAAGAACGAACCGCTATGGATTGGTAAGTGTTTGGGACGGTAGGGGAACGTTGTATAGGAAGTTGTTCTCCACAGCCACTCCAAAACCGCGTGCCGAGGGTTCGAATCCTTCTGCCCCTGCCATTGATTATCCCGAAAACCCCGAGAAATCGGGGTTTTTTGTTACTTTTTTGAGGGAACGATTTTTGGGAGACCGCGGATGATGCTCAAATAATGCCCCGAATGTGGTATCCGGTGTCATCCGTTTTTACTGTTTCCGTCTGCTACAGCATCATTTTAGCATCAAAGTTTTGCGCCCCTGACCAGTTATCTGCTGGCCAGGGGAGTTCTTTTTTACGTGCCTCAGGGATCGAATCCTGCCGTGATTCCTGCCAGGCGGGAGGTATCCTTTTTCACGTAGTAGAGTTCTGTGATCTCCGAGGTGGAGTGGCCGAGGAGGTCGGCCACCTGTCGGGGAGAGAGGGAGCGGATCGTTCCATCCGGCTGTTTGACGCCGTTGACCAGATTGGTGGCGAAGGTGTGGCGGAGGGTATGAAGTCCCCGCTGCTCCAGCCCAGCCGCTTCCAGGATGCGGTAATATCGTTTCCGGAAGTTTACCGGCCGGGTATAGCCTCCGTGTTCATCAGAGATGAGAGGGCTGTCCTCTCCGAAGTACCGCTCCGCGCTTAGAACCAGAATAGCATCCACCGCTGCCTGATTGAGGGGCACATCCCGTTTGCTGGAGGTACTCTTCAGTTTGCCGACTTTCACTTCCCGGCCACGGGTGGATTCGGTGCCTTCCCGCCGGGAAACTTCCTTCACGCCCCGCTGGAGGTGGATGATGCGGTTCTCCAGATCAATGTCACTGTTCAGCAGGCCCAGCGCCTCTCCTGTGCGGAGTCCGGTGTTCAGCATCAACGTATAGGCGGCCGCCTGCTGATAGATGCGCGTCCCGTTTCCCCAGGCCCTGACAGCTTCCGCTTTGAACTTTGCGATCTCCTCCGGGGTGAAGATGGTCACAGTTTCGAAGGTTGGCAGATCCTCCTTGCCCTGGCTGGCCATGAAGTTTGACTTCTTGATCATGGGAGCCGCAGCCATTGGATTCTTTGGGATGTACTCCTGCTGGGTGAGGTAGCGGAAGTAGTCGGTGAGGATGTTGTAAACCTTCTTGACCGTGGTATAGGCGTAACCCTCATTCATCCAGTGGTTTAGCAAGGCTTTGATATCTGCCGAGGTGATGTCGCCAACCACTTTGCCACCGAGGATCGGGTAGATTTGATGCTTGGCGGTACACTCCAGCCGGTCGTAGGTGCCCCGTTCCACAGATGGGAATTTGAATACCCGGAGCCATCTGCCCATGCTCTCTTCCAGCTTTGCCTTGGATTCATCTGAGGCTGTGAGCTGGCGGTCGAAGTCGGCAAGGTAGGCGGTGATTTTTTCTTTGACCTCCTGCTTCGTGGCCCCGCAGAAGGACTTTCGCTTTTTGGCACCCTGCTCGTCCGTGTACCAGACCACGCTGTTCCAACGGCCGTCTGTTCGTTTGAAGATGTTTCCGTTTGTCAGTAATTTTCGCTGCATATTCCAGCCCTCCTTTCTCAGCAACACAACATACCACAGAAAAAAGAGAAAGCCAGGGGCTATAGTCACTCTTATCAGAAAAGTAACAATTTGGCCGGAAGCCTTATCTTTGTTTTATGCGGCGCAGCTTTTGAGCTGCCTGGAGGGGAAATCAGGCCCCGGGATATCCCGGGGCCTGATCCTGTTCAGAACAGCTGCTGTCCTTCCTCGGGAGCATCTTTCCGGTGCCCACTTCGGTGCCGCCGCTCCTTTGCCCACGCCTTGCGGTCCATGCGAGCTGGGAGAGTCGTACTGTCCTGCACCGGCATTTGCTGTTCGCTGCCCTCCAGACGGGCCAGGAGGTGGATGATCTGCCCGGTTACAGTAACACCCGCCACATCAGGACACTGACCATTGCTGACACGATGCCCGACGCCAGGAGCGTCAGCAGGATCTTGCCCTGGAAGCGGGCCGAGGCCTCGTCCCAATTCCGGCGGAACTGGGCTTCCAGTTCGGAGAGCTCCCTCATAAACCCGTCGCGCCGCCTCCCATCCTGTTTGTGTTCCTCCTTCATCTCCTGGACCGTCTGGCGCAGGTCCCGGCAGATCCCCTGATGGATGCTGTTGATCTGATTCAGCCAGTCCACCAGATGCTGGCCCGTGGCCAACTCCTTCAGATTTTCCTTGGTTGCCAGTCTCTCCGTATCCGCCCGGATGGTCTCCTGCAAGGTCAAGGTCCTCCGCAGGACTTCCTCCAGCCGCTCCACCGTCATCATCGGCATAGTGTAGAGGACATTGGGCTGCTGATCCGTCAGTGTAGGCAGCGTCCGCTGTTTCAGCCTGTCCAAGGTCGTGTTGCGCTGTGCGTTGTCGGATTCGAAACTCATCTTCTATCTTCTCCTTCCTGAATTTTTCCTCGTGGAGCTTATCGTCCCGGCACCGCATTCCCAAGGGGGTGATGTAGGTAATACGTTTTCGGCCTTCCTCCCACCGGGCATCGTAGCCCCGGCGCCGCAGCTCGTCCAGGAATTCCTCCCGGCTACCGGCGCGCTCCATGGCCGCCTCGATCACCGCGATCAGCTGAAACTTCCAGCTCTGTCCCCGCATGGCGCTGCGGTACTCCCCCGGCCGGAGGCCCTTGACCTGTTTCTTTTGGCGATACGGCTTAAGGATGGTCAGCCCGTGCTCCCGGCAGATCTGGTCGCTGACCAGCCGCATCCGCTCTAAGGTCCGGGGCGTGAAGTGGAGCTTTTTTCCGGTGTCCGGCTTCACGGAGTTCACTACCAGGTGGGAGTGGAGGTGGGCCCGGTCGATGTGGGTAGCCACCAGCACTTCGCAGCCGGGGAAGAACCGCTCCGCCAGCTCCTGGGCGATCTGGTGGGCCTCCGCCGGTGTGACGTGCTCCTGGGGTGAGAAGGACTGGGTGTAGTGGTAGAACCAGGTGCCGCTGGCCTTGCCGTACAGGTTCTTTGTAGCCAGGAAGCTCTGATAGGCCAGATCCGCCGCACAGTTGACACCGGTGAGGTAGCGGGTGCCATCTGTGTCCATGGTTTTCTGCTCCTGGGCCACGTACCGCAGGACGCCGCCCATGGCGCCGGCGGTCTGCTTCTTCTCACGGATGAAGCTGCACGTCGCCATGGGATACCACCCGCCCTTCCACTGTCAGCAGCCGGTTCACCGCCTCGTAGACCCTGCCCAGCGCGGCCGTGGCCTCACTCAGGTCCGCGGACTGGATGTGCCCTTGATGAGCCAGGACGGTCAGCTGGTTCAGATTCCGCCCCCAAGCCCGCAGTTCGCCCAGGAGCGGCTTCAGGTCCTCCACCACAAGGATAGGCGTTTCCAGGGCGGCGCGGAGCAGATATTCCTGCTGGCACAGGCCCGACTGCCGGACTTTGGCCTCGATCTTCCGCCGCTCCGCCGGTGTCACCCGAAAGGCGATGACTCGGTTTCTTGTTCTGGTCTCCATGTCTCTGCCTCCTTTCGCACATAAAAATTCTGGTATGGTGCTGCCGAGAAGCACACCATACCAGAACATTTCCTGGAAAGCCAGGGGTTATGGGAAGAGTTATCAGAACATTCATAACTGCCGGAGGGTATCGGGGAGAGGGGGATTTGGACGTTTCCGCAAAGGTCGCTCACAGCGGCGAAGGAGAGGCGGCAGGGGCACGGATGCCACCCTGGCCCCATTTGTCCGACGCAGCGGTTCACAGGGCCAAACAGGGGCGGAATTGTTGGAGTGGTCAATGGCAGAGAAAAATGGCTCTTCTTTGTCAACGGCATATCAAAATCCAGCAGGCCGCAGAGAGTCCATGGCCGTGCCCTTTTTTCTTTCTGCCCTTCGGTCCTTGGGCTGCAAAAAGTGGGTGTGGGCGCCAGCCCGCAAAACGCGTTTGGCTGCCGACGGCAAGCCAAACGCTCTGCTTGCTCCACCCGTGGGTGGGTGAAATCAACTTCGCCGGTCAAGCGGGTAACGGCGTCACAGGCGCACTCCGCACTGCAAGGGGCAGTACTTTGGGGTTATCCTGCATTTCCCGCATCTTCCGTAGAGCCATCTTCCATAAAGACGCGAACAACGGCCCAAATCCGGCCTATACTTGCTGGGAGGGGCAGGGACGCCCCCCCTCCCAGCATCGGGCCACACAGCGGCCCACAGGGGCAAACGGGAGCGAAATCGCCAGGGACGCCATGATAGAGAAAAAAAGAATCCTTCTTTGTCACAGCATCTCAAAACCCGGCAGGCCGCAAGGCCCGTGCCGGATCTCCCCTTGGAACTGCGGCCAGCGTATAATATGGTGGCTTACCTGTATCTGCTTACTCATAAACCAACTCTGCTGTGGTATGACAATAAACAGCATATTTCGATTTTGGGTGTTACTGCCAGAAGGCACCGGGCATGTGCCCGGCGCCTTCTGGCGCTTATAGGAGAGTAAGAAAGGTGTTGTTTACATCTCTGCGAGCTTGAGGAGCTCCTCCCAGTTGCGGTCCACTTCCTTCTGGACCTCTTCGATCATCCACTCGTTGCCGGGCTTGAACATG
>OBJE01001713.1_pt1 | contig 10290 bp, 9 predicted proteins | sample 1519681 | NCBI WGS metagenome assembly OBJE01 (sample SAMEA3888898, study PRJEB22519) | human gut metagenome | biome: human gut; feature: human-associated habitat; material: faeces | place: Denmark | collected 2011 | reverse complement strand
GGGACATCAGGGTCCTGGGGCTCCGTCGGCTCTACGGGGTTGGTGGGATCGGTGGTGTCCGTTGGGATCTGGGCGCCGCCGTCGGCGGGCTCTACCGCCGGGCCCCGGAGGATCACCTTATTGCGGGACTTGTAGTCGCTGGTGGCCTCGTAAGCGGAGGAGATCAGCTTGCCGTTGGCGTCGTAGACATTGCGGTATGTCCGGTACTTGTACCCGGTGTAGGGCGTGGTCTTGACCTTCTCCGTGCCCGGCGCCAGGGTGGGGTCGTCCTCATACACCGTCTCATAGGGCGTGGTGGAGAGGTGCTCGTTGGTCATCTTCACGCTGGTGCCGTCCACATTGGTGCCCAGGATCCGGACCGTCAGGTAATTGTTTTCATAGATGGTGACGATCTTGATGGGGTACAGGGAGTTGTTGGTGAACTTGTAGTCCGGCCCGCCCCAGGACACCGTGGCGTCCATGCCCGCGGTGATATAGGCGGGGACGTAGCGGTGGGCGTACCGCTCCGTGATCTCCAGGTTGGACCGCAGGCAGGCCAGGTACAGCGTGGAGGAAGTCTGGCAGATGCCGCCGCCGATCTCGTCCACCGTCTCCCCCTGGACATAGGCGGGAGCCGCCTGATAGCCCCGGGCGGCGGTCCGCTGGCCCACCACGTCATTGTAGGAGAACACGTCGCCGCTGTTCATCACATACTCGTTGATGGATGCGGCGGACAGCTTCACATTGGACCGGCGGGCGGAGGTGCCGCCCACATGGGTGCGGGCCTCGCCCAGCACGTCCCGGAACAGCACCTGCTCCAGCTCCTCCGCTGTGACGGCGGGCAGCTCCACCTGGGCGGGGACGGTGACGGTCTCGCCGGGCGCGGCCGCGTCCAGCAGCCGCTGGGCCTCGTCCACATCGAAGTCCGCTCCGGCCTCCTCCGGTACGATGGCGCCCGTCTCCTTGTCATAGGAGGCGTTCTTCACCACGCCGGAGCAATCGTCGTAGATCTCCTGGGCGGTGAGGGTCTTGGCGGGAAGGATCCGAGCGTTGTTCACAAACACGCTGGCCGCCGCGCCATTGCCGCTGCCAGTCCATCTTTCCTGTGCAGTCCGCGCAAGATCTGCGGCGGACACGGACAGTCCGTTCAGGGCTTTTGTGATTTCGACGGCATCCTCCGTCACCTCGTAGGAGGCGTCCTGGGCCTCCCGGGAGAACTGCTCACTGAGCTGTTCCATTTTTACCTGGAAGATATCCTCCTCCGGCTCCAGCACGACGCCCAGTTGTCCATCTGCTCCGACCAGGCAGGCAAGATACTCCCAGCCCTTGACAAAAAAGCTGCTCCGGCCCTGCACGGCATCAAATGCGGATTGGGCACTGACCTCATAGTCCAGTTCCTCTGTGATGCCCAGCTCCCGATAGGTGCATACGGCGTCGGGGTCTGCGCCGTACAGCATATCTCCCTCCGGCGCGGATTCCCCATCCCCGGTCTCATCGGCCAGCGGTAAATAAAACTCTACGGTTTCCTCCGGAATCTCCTGCCGCAGCCGCTCCGCGGCCTGCTCCGCTGTGAGGCCTGCCACGTCCACACCATTGATGGTGGTGTTAGGGTAAAATATATCCAGGGAATTGGCATAGGCGCACAGGCCCACATAGGCGGCAAGCAATACCGCCACAATAACTCCTATGATAATTATCGGCTTTTTGCCGCCGGTTTTCAGCCGCTTCGGCGCGGTGGCTTCGTTCGTATTCGGTTCCATGAAGCCCCTCCTGTTGTTCTGTCGGATCGCCCAGACAAGCCGTGCTGTCCTAGCTTATGCATTCAGGATTTTATTTTAGCACGTTTTTTCTGGAAAATGGATTACAATCCCGTAACAATCAGAAGTTTCAGGCCTCTTTCCGACGCTGTTTCGGAATGCGGAGCGTCAGAACGATTTCGTCCTCTGTCTCCTCCCGCTCCGTCCGGGCGTCCACACCTGCGTCCCGAATCAGCCGCAGCCCCCGGTCCACACTGTTCAAAAACAATCGCACGTCCTTGATGATGTACGTCCGCCGTCCTGCGGGCGGCGCGGTCTGGAGGGCTGCCAGCCGCCGCTCTACATACTGCTCCGTCTGGGCCACATTCCAGTGCTTTGCCGCCGCCTGGCGCAGGGCGGTCAGCCGCTCGCCCTCGTCCTCCAGCCGCAGCAGGCAGCGGGCGTGACGCTCCGTCAATCCGTGTTCCACCAGCAGCGCCCGGCAGGCCGGGGACAGCCGCAGCAGCCGCAGCTTGTTGGCCAGAGCCGAGGGGGACATGCCCAGCTGGGCCGCCACCGCCTCCTGGGTCATGCCCGTCTGATGGAGAAAGGCGGCGATGGCCTCCGCCTCCTCCAGGTAATGCAGATCCCTGCGCTGCAAATTCTCCACAAGGGCCAGCAGGGCGGAGGCCCGCCCGTCCACCTCCGCCTCCAGGCAGGGGACGGTCTCCAGACCCGCCAGCACGGCTGCCCGCAGCCGCCGCTCCCCCGCCACCAGCTCCCAGCCCGCCGCGGTCCGCCGCACCGTCAGGGGCTGGAGGATACCGTGGCGGCGGATGGATTCCGCCAACTCCCGGAGCGGCGTCTCCTCAAAGGTCCGCCGGGGCTGCATGGGATTGGGGCGGATTTCCGCCGCCGGGAGCCACAGCACCTTCCGTTCCGGCCTGTCCATGGGACCACCTCCGTTTCATTTCCTTTATTTTACAGGTCCTGTCCCAAAAAGGCAGGGGGAATCTGTCGAGGCGTCCCCCACGCCGCAGGAAAAGCGGCCGCTCAATGGGCGGCCGCCATGCGAACACTGCATATTCCATTACCGGGACGGTTCCTCCGCCAGGCGCGCTTCGTAGGCCGCCTGATCCGCCCGGCCGGGCCTGGTGGCCCGCAGGGCCTTCACGATCAGGGCCGTGGTGGCCTGGAGGAACACCGGAGAAAAGGCCACCGGAAACAGCACGTCTCCGGGGAAATAGGCCTCGGCCAGCACCGCCCCCGCGCTGATGTTCCGCATCCCGGCATTGAGGGCGACAGTCTGCACCGTGGGGAAGTCCAGCTTCAACAGCCGCCCCGCCCAATACCCCAGGAAAAAGCCCAGCAGGCACAGGAAGAACACCACGATCATCACCCGCACCAGGGTCGGTGTCAGGTTCCGGAGGAAGGGCGCGCAGCCGGTGGCATTGGCCGTGATGATGAGCAGCAGGGCCGCCTTGGCGGGCAGGGACAGCTTCGGCTTCAGCGTGACCGCCACGGCACCCTTTGTCATCTGGTACAGCACCATGGCTGCCAGAGCCGGAAGCGCCACCATCAGCAGCAGGTCCCGCATCATGCCCCAGGTGTCCAGCTCCACCACCGAGCCCACCAGCAGCTTCATGGTCAGGGGGATCACCACCGGGGAGAGGAGTGTATCCAGCAGCACCACCGAGAGGCACAGGGCGGTATTCCCCCGACTCATGCCCACCCACATGAGGGACGCCACACCGGTGGGCACTGCATACTCCAGCACCAGCCCGATGGTAAACAGCGGCGCGTCCGGAAAGCACAGCGTCCCCAGTCCCAGGGTAATGAGGGGCATCACCACGTGGAGCAGGCCGAAAATCACCGCCACCGGCAGAGGGTGGCAAACCACCTGCGCCAGCTCCTGGAAGCCGCCGCCCAGGCTGTTGGAAAAGGTCATGAAGGCGAACAGCCCTACCGTCACCCCGTTCAGGTGGGAGAGCACCTCTGGAAAGGCAATACCCAGCGCCACACAGCAGAGCACCACCGGCGCCATGTGTCCGCCCAGGAAGCCATCCAGGCGGCCGAGCGTTTTCAAATCCGATCCCCTCTTTTCCAGTTCCCGTTCAGCGGCAGAGATAGGAAAACCAGCCCTCAGCGCTCCGTGTCTCCAGGATCTCCCAGCCGTTTTCCCGCAGGCGGTCCGCCACCTCCTGCGCCCGGTCGTCGATGATGCCGGAGCAGAGGAACAGTCCGCCCGGAGCCAGCATGGGCCGCACCAGCGGAGAAAGGCCGATGATGACGTCCGCCACGATATTAGCCACCACCATCTGCCAGCCGCCGCCCAGATCCGCCCGCAGGACCGCGTCCCCCAGTACATCTCCGATCCGGACCGTATAGGTGTCCTGCCCGATGCCGTTGAGGGCGGCGTTCTCATAGGCTACGCCCCGGCACTTGTCATCGATATCCACCGCCGCGGCGGAGGCCGCCCCCAGCTTCAGCGCCGCGATGGAGAGGATACCGCTGCCGCAGCCCAGGTCCAGTACCCGCTCGCCGCCGCGGATGGTCTTCTCCAGCGTCGTCAGGCACAGGCGGGTGGTGGCATGACTGCCGGTGCCGAAGGTGAGGCCCGGATCCAACACCAGGGCCACCCGCCCGGCGGCAAGGCCTGCCCGGACCTTGGGGTCCTCCCGCAGCCACTCCGGCACCACCAGCAGCCGGTCCCCAATCTCCATGGGCTTGTAATACTGCTTCCAGTTGTTCTCCCAGTCGGCGTCCTCCAGGTCATCCAGGGTCATCAGCAGGGTGCCGCAGTCGTCCCGGGTCTTTTTCAGCTCCTCCAGGGCAATGCGGACCTCCCCCAGCTTGGCGAAACCCTCGTCCCCCGCCTCCAGATAGAAGGTGATCCGGGACCGGCCCTGCATCTCCTGCCGCAAATCCTCGTCCACATAGTCCCAGTACTGCCGGTTGTTCTCCAGGAAGTCCTCGAACTCCGTCTCGTCATCGATCACCACACCGTCGATGCCCAGGGCGGAGAGCATTGTCTCCACCGGCTCCAGTCCGGTGTGGTTTGTGTCGATATGTACCTCCAGCCATTTCACAGCCGTCACCTCATCTCTCCGCCGGAGCGGAATTATATTTGATCTCCAGGGAAAAGCGCCCCTCTGAAGGGACGCTTTTCCGTCCGGCTTCACCGGCGGCTGCCCAGGAAGAACAGGGCCAGCGTGCCAGGGCCGGAGTGGTTGCCGATGACCGGCCCCACGTAGTTGATATAGATGTCCTGTACGCCGAAGCGGCGGCGCACCTCGTCCGCCACAAACTCAGCGTCCGCCTCGCAGTCCCCGTGGCTGATGAAGATAGTCTGTCCCGCCGGGTCGATGGCGCTCTCCGCCATGCGGTCCACCAGGGCCAGCAGGGACGCCTTCCGCCCCCGGGTCTTGCTGACGGGCACCAGATGGCCCGTGTCATCCACATGCAGCACCGGCTTGATGGACAGCATGGTGCCGAACAGGGCCGCCGCAGCGCTGACCCGGCCGCCACGCTTCAGATGGTTCAGGTCGTCCACGGTGAACCAGTGGCACACCTTCGCCTTGGTCTCCTCCGCAAAGACGTGGACCTGGTCGATGGTCTTCCCCTTCCGCTTCTCCTGGACGCAGAGGTATACCAGCAGCCCCTGGCCCAAAGAGGCGCTGAGCGTGTCCACCACAAAGATCTTCCGTCCGGGGTATGCCTCCCGCAGGTCATCGGCGGCGATCACCGCCGACTGGTAGGTGGTGGAGAGCGCGGAGGAAAAGGCCAGGTACAGCACGTCCCTGCCGCTATCCAGAATCTTCCGCATAGCCTCATCAAACACGCCCACGCTGATGGCGGAGGTGGTCGCCAGGGCGCCGGCGCGGAGCCGGGCATAGAAGTCCTGGAAGCCGATCTCCCGGCCGTCCAGGTAGTTGTGGTACACCCGGTCCTCCATATTCAGGCTCAGGGGCAGCACCTCCAGCTCCAGATCCGCCGCCATCCGGGCGGTCATGTCGCAGCAGCTGTCTGTCAGGATCACAAAATCATCCATGCTCAGTCCTTCTCCTTTTCCTTTTTGGCCCGTTCTTTGCTTTTGGCGTGGGCGGCGCTTGCTGCCTCCTCCCGGGCCTCCTGCCGCTGGCGCAGCAGCGTCACATACCGGCTGCTGGCCACGCCGGCGGCGTAGCTCATCAGAGCAAAGTGGATGGCCGCATCCGCCAGCTCCTCCTCCCCGGTGCGGTCCTCCATCTCATCGGCCACGGCGTTCAGCGCCTTGTTGAGGCTCCCGCAGAAGGCGGCGTACCCGTCGGAGATGGGCCGGTCCCCCTGCAGCTCCTCCCGGATCAGCAGATCCATATCCCGGGTGGACATCACCCGCTTCAACACACAGATAGCGGTGAGATAGGCCAGGTGGTCCCGGTTGTATTTCTTCCCCTCCGCCCGGGGCACCAGGCCGCTCTTCGTGTAGTTGTTCACCATGGCGGCGGTGAGGCCGTCATCCTCGTCGAACCGGATCACCTGCCGGTCCATATAGCTGAGCACCTGGTCCATATATAGGGAGAAGTCCGGCAGCTGGTCCCAGGGCACCGGGCGCTGGGTCCGCAGCCTCTCCCGCAGGGCCGTCAGATCATACATGCGGATACACTCCTTCCGCCGTGCGGCACGGCTTTTATTCAGAGGTAGTATACCACGCAAATCTGATTTTGTAAATCACGTTTTCCAGGGTCCGGTATTGCATTTTCTGTTAGCAGTTATTTTCCCACACAGAATCGGGAAAAAATGCGGGAGACAATCTCCTCCTTCGCCGTGCGGCCTGTCAGCTCTCCCAGCGCGTCCAGGGCCTCCTCCGCGTCTGTGAGCACCGCATCCGGGGTCATTCCGGTCTCCAGGGCCTCCAAAGCCCGGCGGACTGCGTCCAGGGCCCGGCGGGCGGCGTCTTCCTGCCGCCGGTCGGTCAGCAGGCTGCCCGCCTCCCCCGGGTCCCCGGCGGGAAACAGGGCTGCTACGGCGTTTCCCAGGTCCTCCAGTCCCTCGCCAGTGACGGAGGACAGGGACACCACGGCGGCAGGCGGGGCCAGGGAGCCCTCTCCGGCGGGAAAGACCGCCCCAGCCGTCCGCAGCCCCCCCGCCATATCCCGCTTAGTGAACACCAGGAGCCAAGGAACTCCGCACCGGGCCACATCCGCCAGCAGAGATCCCTCTTCCGGGTCCTCCGGCACCGCACCATCCACCACCGCCAGCACCAGCTCCGCGGAGGCGATGGCTCTCCGGCTCCGCTCCACCCCCAGCTGTTCCACCGGGTCCTCCGTGGCCCGGATGCCGGCGGTATCGATGAGCCGCAGCAGGACCCCGCCGCAGAGTACGGACTCCTCCACCGTGTCCCGGGTGGTGCCGGGGATGTCGGTGACGATGGCCCGCTCATACCCCGCCAGGGCGTTGAGCAGCGAAGACTTGCCCGCGTTGGGCCGGCCCACAATAGCCGTGCGGACGCCGGATTTCAGTACCTGTCCCCAGCGGCAGGTGTCCAGCAGCCGCTCCAGCCGCCCAGCGGCGGACCAGAGGGCAGCGGCGATCTCCTCCGGCCGCACATCCTGAATGTCCTCGTCCGGGTAGTCCACCACCGCGTAAAACCGGGAGGTGACTTCCAGCAGCTCCTCCTGGACCGGCTCCAGCACCCGGCGCAGGCCGCCGTCCAGCTGGGCGGCGGCGTTTCTGGCCGCGGCGGCGGTCTCCGCGTCGATCAGGTCCACCACCGCCTCCGCCTGGGTCAGGTCCATCCGGCCGTTCAAAAACGCCCGCTTGGTGAACTCCCCCGCCTGGGCCTGCCGGGCCCCGGCAGCGAAGAGGGCAGACAGCAGCTCCCGCAGCACCACGGGGGAGCCGTGGCAGTGGAACTCTGCGCAGTCCTCCCCGGTGTAGCTGCCCGGCCCCGGGAACCGCACCGCAAGGCCCCGGTCAATGACCCGGCCCGCCCGGTCCAGCATCTCTCCGAACACCATTTTCCGGGGCTCCTGGGCGGCAAAGGGACGGCCGCCAGCCGCCCGGAACACCCGCCCGCACAGGGCGAAGCACCCGTCTCCCGACACCCGGACGATTCCGATGGCGGTGGCGGCGCTTCCAGTGGCGATTGCCGCGATCACATCCATCTGCCTCACGCTCCCTTCCCGCCGGGACGGTTCTCCTCGCCCCAGATGCACATAGCGTCCAAAATGGGGATGAGGGACCGCCCCCGCTCCGAAAGGCTGTACTCCACCTTGGGGGGAATCTGGGGATACTCCTCCCGCTGCACCAGGCCGTCCGCCTCCAGCTCCTTCAGGGAGAGGCTCAGCGTCTTGTGGGAGATGGTCCCCAGGCGCCGCTTCAGCTCGTTGTACCGCAGAACGCTGTACTCCGCCAGCCAGTAGAGAATAATCATCTTGTACTTACCGCTCACCAGGGACATGGTGTAGCCGAAGCCCGTCTCTTCAATCCCGGTGCCCGCCGTGATGCATGGCTCCATTTTATGCTCTCCTTTTGGTTAGTATCTTACACCGATGTGCGTACTTTACAAACAGAGAATATCATAGGATACTGGGGACATCAAGAAAAAAGGAGCGATTCTGATGTCAAAGCAGATTCTGATTCTCAACGGCAGCCCCCGCATCCACGGAAACACTGCGGCGCTGATCGACGCGTTTACTGCCGGAGCGGAGGCGGCGGGCCACACCATCGCCCGGTTCGATCTGGCCGCTCTGGACATCCACGGCTGCCGGGGCTGCCTGGGCGGCGGAAAGGATCCCCGGCACCCCTGTGTCCAGCGGGACGGCATGGACGCCGTGTATCCGGCCTACATGGCCGCGGATGTGGTGGTGCTGGCCTCGCCCATGTATTACTGGAGCATCTCCGGACAACTGAAATGCGCCTTTGACCGGCTGTTCGCGGTGGCGGAGCTGGGCCCCGATCTGGCAAATCCGGTCAAGGACGCGGTGCTTCTGATGGCGGCGGAAGGCGACACGGAGGAGAATTTCGCCCCGGTGCGGGCCTATTACAAGGCGCTGCTGGACTGCCTGGGCTGGAAGGATGCGGGCATTGTATACGCCGGCGGAAACATGGCCGTCGGGGATATCCAGGCCCATCCGGAGCAGCTGGAGGCCGCCCGGCAGCTGGGCGCGGCGCTGTAACCGCCCCGCAGTTGTCCTGACGAGAACGAGGACGGGCGCTGGGGCCTCCTTGTGTTTTCGGGTACGCGGTGATATAATGCAGCCATCAAAACCAAATGCCGTTGGAAATCATGATGCCGCCCGCCGGTTCTGCTTTCAGGGCTGACGGCCGCGCCGAACGAGCCGCAAAGATACAGAAAAGGAGGAATACAGCATGAAAGCGCACGTTTTTGCGCTCTGTCTGTCGCTGTCCCTGTGCCTGGGGTTGCCCCTGCCCGCGTTGGCCTTTGCTAGCCCCTTCACTGATGTGCAGGAGACCTCCCCCTACTATGATGCCATTCTGTGGGCCGCAGAAACCGGCGTCACCAACGGCACCACAGCGTCCTCCTTCTCCCCCGATGCGCCCTGTACCCGGGCCCAGCTGGCCGTGTTCCTATGGCGGGCGGCCGGCGAGCCGAAACCCGCGCTGGCAGAACAGCAGTTCATGGATGTGACGGATCCCAGCGCCTACTACTACGGAGCCGTCCAGTGGGCTGCAGAGAAGGATATGTGGGGATTCGGGACCTTTGCGCCCCATGCGGTGTGTACCCGGCTGGACGCGGTATTCTTCCTGTGGCGCGCCGCCGGCAGCCCGGATATGGAGGGAGAATTTCCCTTTGCCGACGTCCCCTTCGGGGACGGAGACGGACACGGACAGCCCCTCTACCGGTACGCTGACCAGGCGGTGTTGTGGGCGGTGGAGAACGGCGTCGCCAGCGGCACCACGGAGACCACATTCTCCCCGGGCACTCCCTGTACCCGGGGCCAGATCGCCACATTCCTGTATCGGGCCGCTCAGGCAGAGACTTCCGCGAAGTAGGGAACGATGACCTGCAGGCAACAAAAAAAGGCGGCGGCTGCCTCTGGCAGCCGCCGTCTTTCGTCAAAAGCGTCCGGGTACACGATGCGCCCGGACGCTTCCAGTTGACAGGGAATGGAACAGGATGGAGACCTCGTTATTTGATCCGCTCGCCGGCGGCTTCCTTGGCCTTGATCTCCTTCACAGCATCCTTGTGAGAGAGGTTGACACGGCCCTTCTCGTCAATGTCGGTGACCTTCACCCACATCATGTCGCCCACCTTGCAGGCGTCCTCCACCTTCTCGATCCGGTGGTCCGCCAGCTTGGAGATGTGGACCAGTCCGTCCTTGCCGGGGGCCAGTTCCACGAAGGCGCCGAAGGTCATCAGCCGCACCACGCGGCCGTAGTACAGCGCGCCCACCTCCGGGACGAACACGATGTCGTCGATGCACTTCTTGGCGGCGTCGCAACTGGCGGCGTCCACGCCGGCGATGAAGATGGAGCCGTCGTCGTTGATGTCGATCTTGGCGCCGGTGTCGGCCACGATCTTCTGGATGACCTTGCCGCCGGAGCCGATGACCTCGCGGATCTTGGAGGG
>OBJE01001712.1_pt1 | contig 10303 bp, 7 predicted proteins | sample 1519681 | NCBI WGS metagenome assembly OBJE01 (sample SAMEA3888898, study PRJEB22519) | human gut metagenome | biome: human gut; feature: human-associated habitat; material: faeces | place: Denmark | collected 2011 | reverse complement strand
TGACACTGCCGTCCATTGCGTACATTGCCGCATAAACCGCTTCACTCGCGCAGGCTGCAACCTTCACTGCACAGCCGCCCTTTGCGCCATCGCAGAAGATGCCGGCAACAGAGCCCATCATGTTCTGTACTGCGCCGCTTACCTGTGCAACTGTGCCGCCCATCATGTAAGCCATGCCTGCCGCAGAGCCTGTCCCTGCCAGCATTGCGCCGCAAACGGGGCTCAGTCGACCAACGTATTTCTTCATATACATAATCATCAGCATGCCCATGAATTCCGCTCTCAGCAGCTTTTCTTCGGGGATGCCCATTCTGTCTGCGAATACCGCCATGGGCAGTGTGGTGGAAATGCCCTGGTTGCCGCTGCCGCAGAAGGTCATAACGGAGCCGTTGCCGCCGCTCATACGAAAGTCAGCCGCCGCCGCGGGAATACTTCTGACTGCTGTTACAACGTCAGATTTCAGCAGACCCTTTTTCAGCAGATCCTGTACCGTAGGGCCAACGCCGAAGGCATATTTTTTCTCCATGCCCTTTTTCGCAATTTCCATATTGATGTCAATGGCTTCCTTAATGAACTGCAAATCCGCAACATCCACCTCGTTTGCCCAGTGATAAAATTCAGAGAAGGTGTGCTTTGTTACATCAAAGGTGCCTTCCTTTTCTTCGCTGTCGACCGCTTCCTTCTTCACTCTTTTATCCAACAGCACTTCGCCGTTCTTTTCGCAGAACACAAGGTTGTCATGCTCGTCCTCTGTGATGGTATGCACGGTATCCTTGCCGTCTGTTGCAGTACATTCAATGTAGAACTGACTGCTTTTCAGAACCTTTACATGCACAAAGCCTTCCGCAACGAGCTTTTTCGCCTTTTCCACATGCTCAGGCTTGATGCCCGCGCAAATTTCCATGGTATTGCCGGGCTTGCTCAGCAGCATCCCCAGCACGCACGCCAGCTCAATGCCGTAAGTCCCTGCATTGGGAATCTGTACGCTGTACGCATTTTTAAAAATATTGGAGCTGATAAGCATTTCCAGCTTCTGTGTGGGCGCATCCAGATGCTCACAGGTTCTGGAAACCGCCAGTGCCAGTGCAACGGGTTCGGTACAGCCCATACTGGGTTTCATTTCTGCTTTGATTGCGTCAAATACTAAATTCATATCCATAATTCTTCCTCCTATATCTCCCAATCATTTTATTTTTCCTTCCGCAGATATATAGAGCAAGAATCGTGCCAAAAAGAAAACCGCCTGTTTTCGGCGGTTTTTTTGTTTCGTTTTCTCATATATGAGAATCAAATTTCATCCTTATCGGATTGTTCTTTTTCCTGTACGTCATTCAAAGACAGATCCCTTTTTTCTGTCTGCATTACAACAAAAAATCTCCTATTTTCTGCCGAAAATACAGGTACAATTTTTATATACAAAAATTTCTCATTTCTGATAACAGTTCTCATTTTTAAGAATTATAATAAATCATATTTTTTCAGCTTACGGTACAGCGTTGCACGGCTGATTTTCAAATTTTCTGCTAGCTGATTTTTTTCCTCCAGCGTTGCGCCCTTCTTCACCATGCTGCTCAGCACGCGCTTTTCATAGTCCTCCACAATCTCATCCAGAGACCAATCCTCAAAACCCTTGCCGGAGCGCATCACGATATGGTCGGGCAAATCCGAAAGCTGAATGATTTCTCCCTCTGCAATATTTTCCAGATATTCAATAATATTTTTCATTTCACGCACATTCCCCGGCCAGTCATAGCTTGTCAGCGTCTGCAGCGCCTCAGGCGAAACGCCGCGCATGCTCTTTCCCAGCTTCTGATTATAATACGCAATGTAATACTCTATCAGCGCAGGCAAATCCTCCTTACGCTTGCGCAGGGGCGGCAGCTCAATGGGGATGATGTTCAGCCGATAATACAAATCCTCGCGGAACGTCCCCTCCTCCACCATCTGCTCGATGTTTTTATTCGTCGCACAAATCACGCGGATATCAATGGGAATCGGCTTCGTGCCGCCAATCCGTTCCACCACGCTTTCCTGCAGCACGCGCAGCAGCTTTGTCTGCACCGGCAGAGGCATGTCCCCGATTTCGTCCAGAAAAATCGTACTGCCATGCGCCAGCTCAAATTTCCCGATGGAGCCATGCTTTTTCGCCCCTGTGAACGCGCCCTCCTCGTAGCCGAATAATTCGCTTTCAACCAGATTTTCGGGAATTGCTGCACAGTTAATAGAAATCATCAGCTTATCACGGCGGTCACTCAGGGCATGAATCATCTTCGCCATAATCTCCTTCCCCGTACCGCTTTCGCCGCGCAGAAAAACGGGCGAATTCGATTTTGCGACCTTCTTGCCAATCCGAATGGCTTCCTTCATTTTCTGGCTGTCCCCAACGAAGGACCATCCCTTTTCCGCATCATGCACTACCTGCAGCTGCTGCTCCAGACGCTCCTTCGCCTCGTCCGTATACAGCTTGCTTTCCAGCAAAACAGACATATACTTCAGAAATTCCTCCATCTGCCCTCTGTTTTCCAGAAGGTTTTTTCGTTCCCCCTCGCTGAAGGCAATGATGGAAATGATACCGACCACAGCCCCCTCCTTGAAAATAGGATAGGCAACATTCGCAAGCTCTCTGCAGGTTGTGCGCTTTTCGCAGCCCTTGCAATTCAAATCCGCCATGCTGTCCATAATACTGCCGCTCTCGCCGGAAACCAGAATATGATGAAAAAAATTCGCGTGAGTCACAGTTTCGCCAATCTCGTCCGCATAAATGCCTGTTCCAGCCACACGAACCAATTCATTATCCACAATCGTAACATCTACATCCAAAATGGACGCAATCGCCTTCACATACGCCTGAATAAAGGATTGTATCTTCATCAAAGCCGTCATATTGCTTTCCCCTTTCAAAAAAAGCCTTAGACCCAAAGGGGTCTGCAAGACTCCTGAAAATCTAAGGCTCCGTTCTCATTTTATATTGTCAATCATTCCACGTTTTTTTCTTCATGGAAATTCTTTTCCGCTCTATGCTCATTCAGCACAACCTGCGCAATATTCATTGCATGGTCGGAAACACGCTCCAAATTCCCCAGAAGGTCAATGAAGTGAATCCCGGCGTTAACACTGCATTCCGCATTGGATAGACGATCGATATGCCCTGCGCGCAGCTTCTTTTCCATCGCATCAACCTGATCCTCTAAGAAGGAGGTCTTTACGGCATAGGTGATATCGTCCAGCTCCAACGCCTTCACCGCATTGTCGTATGCCCCCAATGTTGTAGTGGACATTTCGTTCAGCTCCTCCAAAGCCGTATCGGAGAAGGAAATCCCCTCCTGCTTCATTTCTTCCGCCAATTCCACGATATTTTCCGCATGGTCGCCCACACGCTCCATGTCGCTGACTGTGTTGAGCAAGGAGGTTACCATTTCATTATCCTTATCGCTCAGATGCAGCATACACAAATCAATCAGATACTTGGAAATATTATCACAAAGCTTATCAATGACAAATTCTCTCTGCTTTACATCTGCCATCTTTTCCTCATCGTGGTCAGAAAGCGTAGAGAGTGCCAAGGAAAGGTTCTCTCTCGCAATACGCCCCATGCGGATGGTTTCCAGCTTTGCGCCCTCTACCGCAACAGAAGGAGTGGACATCATACGCTTGTCCAGATGCACCAGCTCTGCCTCGTCGCTCTTTGTTTCCACCGCCTTGAGGCCGTTTACCTTCATGGCAAATTTGATGATATAGCCGCTGAAGGGCATCAGGATAATCGTTGTACCCACGTTGAAAACCGTATGGATAAAGGAAATCTGCGTCATATTGATAATGCCCTCGCCATAGGAAGGGTCCAGTCTCGCAAACAGAAGCATTGCAAGAATACTGAATATCACAGTACCGATAATATTGAAGGTCAGATGCATCGTACCAACGCATTTTGCATTTTTGCTTGCACCGACAGAGCTTAAAATTGCAGTCACACAGGTACCGATATTCTGCCCCATGATAATGAATACTGCCGCATTCGTAGGAACCAGCCCTGCGGATGCCAGAGAGAGCAGGATACCCTGTGATGCAGAGGAGCTCTGGATAATCGCCGTTACGCCTGCGCCGACCAGAATCCCCAGAAAAGGATTAGAGCCCATAGAAATAAAGGCTGTCTTAAATACCTCGGATTCTCTCAGGGGATAAACCGCATCGGACATGGTATTCATGCCGATAAAAAGGATACCAAACCCAATGATGATACCGGCTACATCCTTGCTTTGCTGCCTTTTCCCCACCAGCGTTATGATTACGCCGACCATAACTGCGATTGGTGCCAGTGTAGAGGGGCTGAACATTTTTGCCCATTCACCTGCGGAAACCAACCAACCCGTGATGGTTGTACCGATATTCGCACCCATGATAACGCTGATTGCCTGTGTCAGATTCATCAGCCCTGCGTTTACAAAGCCGACAACCATAACCGTTGTGGCAGAGGAGCTTTGGATAATCGCCGTAACCAATGCACCCAGCGCAATGCCCATCAGCTTATTCTGCGTCAGCACTTCAAGAATCTTCTTCATTTTGGAGCCGGCAGCGTGCTGTAAGCCGTCCGCCATGATGTTCATGCCATAAATGAACATCGCCAGACCACCAATAAAGGGAATTACTATAGAACTCATTTTTTCCTCCGTTTTTTCTTCGATTCGATTGTAAATTTTTCCTAAAAACCATGTAAAATCTTTGTTTTACATCCTGAATAATGATATCATAAACAATAGGCAGCCGCAATGAAAAATCATCGGTTTTTGGCAATTTCCACCGAATGAACAGAATCTTAACAAATTTTCTTTTCTGCACTTGTCATTTCGCATGAGTTTTGTAAAATCTTTGTTAAATTCAATTTCACTTTTCCCAATACCTTCCTGCTTTATGCAAAGAAAAACGTATACATAAAAAAGTCCCGGATAAAAAATCCGAGACTTTGTTTTTGTATGGATAGGATTGTATTTACAGAACCTTATTCAGGAAATCCTGCGTTCTCTTATTCTGCGGATTGCCAAACACCTCTGCCGGTGTCCCCTGCTCCACGATATAGCCGCCGTCCATGAAAATCACACGGTCAGCAACCTCTCTGGCAAAGCCCATTTCATGCGTTACTACAATCATGGTCATGCCATCCCTTGCAAGTTGCTTCATAACCTCCAGAACCTCGCCGACCATTTCGGGATCGAGTGCGGAGGTAGGTTCGTCAAACAGCATAATATCGGGACTCATTGCCAAAGCTCGTGCAATGGCAACACGCTGCTGCTGTCCGCCGGAAAGATTGGGGGGATATTCCCCTGCCTTTTCCGCAAGGCCGACTGTCGCCAGCAGGCGTTCCGCTGTTTGCTTTGCCTCCGCCTTTGTCAGCTTCTTTCTGTCCACAGGCGCAAGCATAATATTTTCCAATACATTCAGATGAGGGAACAGATTAAACTGCTGAAATACCATGCCGATATTTTCTCTCACCTTATTGATATTGCATTTGGGATCTGTAATATCATTATCGTCAACAATAACAGTACCTGCAGTCGTTTCTTCCAGACGATTCAGGCAACGCAGAAATGTAGATTTGCCGGAACCGGAAGGACCAATCAGACAAACGACTTCCCCTTCCTTGACTTCCAGATCAATCCCCTTCAAAACCTCAAGGCTGCCAAAGCTTTTTTGCAATTTTTCTACTTTTACCTTAATCATTTGTTTGACAACCTCCTTTCAACCAGCTGGAATGCTTTTGTCAGCACGATTACAACAACATAATACATAACCGCAACAATCGCATAGGTCTGGAAACTCTGATAGTTTCTTGCTACAATCAGCTGTCCCTGACGCATCAATTCGCCGCAGCCGATAACGGAAAGGATGGTGGTATCCTTCAATGTAATGATAAACTGGTTCAGTACGGATGGAATAACAATACGAATTGCCTGTGGCAGAATGATTTTTCTCATCGCAACGCCATAGGGCAACCCCAGACTTCTCGCCGCTTCCATCTGCCCTTTGTTGACTGCCGCAATACCGCTTCTGAAAATTTCAGACAGATATGCACCGGCATTCAGGCACAGAACCAAAATCGCCGCACTAAAGGGTGTAATCCGGATATGTAACGCACCTGTGATACCGAAATAGATGAAGAATGCCTGTACCATCAGGGGAGTCCCACGAATCAGGCTCAGATAAATACCCGAAATCCAGTTCAGAGGCTTCACCTTGGAAATGCTGAACATGCACATCACCATGCCGACAACCACAGCCAAAATCAATGAAAAGACTGTCATTTGCAGTGTAAGCTTCAGCCCTAATGTCAGCTGCGGCATACACTGTCCCACATACTCAAAAAAACTACTCATGAGGCACTACTCCTTAAGGAATTATTCCTGAATATATGTATCCAGAATTTCCTGATATTTGCCATTTTCTTTCAGGTTAGCAAGACCTGTGTTGAACATTTTCAGCAGCTCTGCATTTTCGCCCTTGCCAACTGCAAAGCCGTAGGAGCTGCCCTGTTCCTTATCTGTTACCATTTTCAGACCGTTACCCTGTGTGATGCCATAGCCCAGTACGGGGTAGTCTTCAAAGCAGGCTACGCTGTTGCCAACCTTAACGTCCATGCACATTGCATCGGAGGTATCGAATACAACTGTTTCAAAGCCATACTGATCCTTAATGGATTCAGCAAAATCATAGCCTTCTGTACCTCTCTTAACGGCAACCTTTTTGCCCTTCAGGTCTTCATAGGATTTAATATCGTTATTATCTTCTGCGATACCCATTACAACACCGCTGTCGAAATAAGGATCGGAGAAGTCGAATTTCTTCTGTCTTTCGGGTGTGATGGACATACCGGCGATAACACCGTCAGCCTGACCGGATTCCAATGCCTGTACAGCCGCATCAAAGCCCAGATACTGCAGGTCATATTTAAAGCCCTGGTCTTCTGCAATTGCAGCCAGCAGATCCATATCAACGCCTACATATTCGCCTGCGTCATTCTGGAATTCAAAGGGCGCAAAGGTTGTATCTGTTGCGATTACATATGTTTTTGTGTCCGCAGCATCATCACCGCCGCCGCATGCTGTCATGCCGACTGCCATTACTGCTACCATTGCCATAGCTGCAAATTTCTTTAATAAACTCATTATAAATTCCTCCCTTTTTCTTTTTCCCATTTTTACGAGCTGCCGAAGCTTCCCTCCGCAGCCTTACTGCTTGATTTCCTGCCGAAGCATGGCAAGAAGGGAACTGCTGCCCAGTCTGTCAGCCCCTGCCGCAAGAAAAGCCTCCGCATCGGCAACTGATTTGATGCCGCCTGCCGCTTTAATCTTCGTATCCCCTGTTACATATTTTTTAAACAGCCGAATATCCGCGAGCGTTGCCCCGCCGCCGGCAAAGCCTGTGCTGGTTTTGATGAATTCCGCCCGAGAGCGGCTCACCACATCACAAAGAGCAATTTTTTCTTCTTCTGTCAGCAAGCAGGTTTCAATGATGACCTTTAACCGCTTCTCACCGCAGGCATCCTTCACCGCATTGATTTCCTGCAAAATCGCATCATAGCTTTTTGCCTTTGCCCAGCCGATATTGATGACCATATCAATCTCCGCTGCGCCGTTTTGTACCGCTTCTGCTGCTTCAAAGACCTTCACTGCCGTTGTCTGGTATCCGTTCGGAAACCCGATCACCGTGCAGATAGGAAGTCTTTCTCCCACAAATTCCGCGGCCTGCTTCACAAAAGAAGGTGGGATACATACCGAGGCCGTTCCAAAGTCCATTCCCTCCTGACAAATCTCACGGATTTGCTCCCAGACTGCGTTCTGTTTCAGCAGAGTATGGTCAATAAAACGGAAAATTTCATGCTTATTCATGCACTTTCCTCCTTTATCCCACGAAATTACCTAAAAAGTATACCATAAAAATGCAGACATAACAATGTCGGTTTTTTTATCATTTTTTAATGTTTTTTCTATCAATTACGCATTTTTATGAAAATTTTTAATATTATTCAAAATTTGCATATATAAAATTTCAATAAAAAAATATCAATAAAAAACTCCCACCATGGTCACGCCACAATGGGAGCTTTTGCACACGGGATTATTCTGCTGCGGGAGCTTCTTCCACAGGAGCATCTGCCTGTCTCTTGGAAAGGCTGATTTTTTTCTGGTCGGAATTTACTTCCAGAACCTTCACGTTGATGATTTCGCCAACCTTCAGTTCATCTTCGGGTTTTACAACGTGCTTGTTTGCAATCTGGGAAATGTGTACCAGACCATCTACGCCGGGTTCCAGTTCAACGAATGCACCGAAGGGTACCATACGAACAACCTTACCCTCAACGATGGAGCCAACTGCATATTTGTCAGCTGCCAGCTTCCAAGGGTTCTTGTCTGCATCCTTCAGGGACAGGCTGATTTTGCCCTTTTCCTTATCTACATCCAGAACGAATACTTCAACTTCCTGACCTTCCTTCAGAACCTCTCTGGGGTTGGAAATTCTGCCCCAGCTCATTTCGGAAATGTGAATCAGGCCATCTACGCCGCCCAGATCAACGAATGCGCCGAAGTCTGTCAGTCTGGAAACAGTACCTGCAATCTTGGAGCCAACTGCGATTGTTTCAAACAGAGCTGCCTTCTTTGCTGCGATTTCCTTTTCAACCAGATCTTTTCTGCCGCCGATAATACGACGTTTTACTCTATCCATTTCAATGATATTGAATTCCAGCTCCTGACCCTTGAATACGCTCAGATCCTCGATGAATCTGTTGGAAACCTGAGAGGAAGGAATGAATACTCTTACGCCGTTTACAACTGCAATCAGACCGCCCTTTACAACGTCTGTTACAGTACCTGTAACAACTGTTTTTTCATTGAATGCCTTTTCGATATCTTCCATGCCCTTCTGTTCTTCGATACGCTTTCTGGACAGAAGTACATTGCCATCGCCGTCATTTACACGAACAACGAAAACTTCGATTTCATCACCGGGCTGTACAACCTGGCTGGGAACTACTGTTGTATCTCTGCTGAATTCGCCTCTGGGGATAACACCGTCAGATTTGAAACCCAGATTAACGGAAACCTCTTCGCCTACAACCTGAATAACGGTGCCTTTTACAACATCGCCTGTGTGCAGGGTAACAAGAGAATCTTCCAGCATCTGCTCAAAACTCACTTCTTCAACATTTACATTTTCAATTTCGCTCATAGTAACTACTACCTCCTTAATTATTGCAGGTGGTGTGGACGCACCCGCAGTTATCCCTATTCTATCATCCTTCTTGAAAGTTTTCAACACTAAATCGCAAATTGTTTCAATATGAACCGTATTCTCGCAATTTTTTTTACAAATCTCAACCAATTTTTGTGTATTAGAGCTTTTTTTGTCCCCGATGACAATCATTTTATCCACATTCTGGGAAAGCTCCATGGCTTCCTTCTGCCTCTTTTCCGTCGCAGAGCAAATGGTCTGGGAAATCTCCATTTTCAGACCCTTCTCCCGCAAAATGGCAAGCATATCGTCAAACTTGCTCTGGCGGAAGGTTGTCTGCACCACAACGGCGTAGTCCTTCTCCGTATCCAGCACCGCCGCCTTTGCCTCCTCAGGGCTTTCCAGAATAATGGCTGTATTGCCGCACCAGCCGTTAATGCCCTGTACCTCCGGGTGCTTGCCGTCTCCGGCAATGATGATGCTTTTGCCCTGATTCCACGCTTCATTCACAATCGTGTGTATCTTCTTGACAAACGGACAGGTGCCGTCCACCATTCGCATGCCCTTTTCCGCCAGCGCATCATACAGAAACTTTCCGACACCGTGCGAACGAATCACAACCGTACCCTCGTCAATCCCGTCCAGGCTTTCAATGATATGCAGCCCCTTGGCATCCAGGTCCTTCGTGACCTCCTTGTTATGAATCAGAGAACCATAGGAATACAGCGGTGCGCCGTTATTTTTTTCTATTTCCGCATACGCCATCTCAATCGCGCGCTTCACGCCAAAGCAAAACCCTGCGGATGCCGCCAGTGTTACATTGCTCATTCCTTCACCTTCAATTCTTCCACCTTATCCATAATCACCTTCGTGATTTCGCCCATCAGCTCTGTTGTCAGCTTTTTATCCCGAAATTCATCCAACGTCAGCGGCTCGCCATAGCGAATCGTAAGCTTGCTGCGGAATTTATAGGTGCCGCTGATGGCGCAGGGAATGACAGGTGCATTTCCCTTCATCGCAAAAAGCGCCACGCCTGCCTTTGCCGCAACGTCCTCGCCTGCCTTTACCCGTCTGCCTTCCGCAA
>OBJE01001710.1_pt1 | contig 10310 bp, 8 predicted proteins | sample 1519681 | NCBI WGS metagenome assembly OBJE01 (sample SAMEA3888898, study PRJEB22519) | human gut metagenome | biome: human gut; feature: human-associated habitat; material: faeces | place: Denmark | collected 2011 | reverse complement strand
CTCCCGCCTGTACACCTAGTGGTGCATTTTCTATTACTAACGCTTCATTGGGTTTAAAGCCGCCTTTCTTTAGGGCCATCAGATATGGTTCCGGATTTGGTTTCCCATATTTCACATCAAAGGCGGTAACCATTAAGTTGGCTTGGAATATGCCCGGAAAATTATGATTCAATCGGTCCAATAACGAAGTTTGTCCCGAACCGGTTACTACCATCGGAGTCAGTCCTTCACTCTTTATTTTAGTCAATACTTCCAGTGCGCCGGGCATCCGTTCTGCTTTGGGGCATTTGTTGAATTCTTCAGTTTTGGCTTGGTAGATAGCTTTTATTTCTTCTTCAGTAGCATCATGCCCACGTTCCCGACGACTTACTATATTGATCGTAGATGCACCGGTACGCCCTTCGTGCATATAAGCTTCTTCTCGGCTGAGGCCGAAACCGAAGCGTTTCATTATTTTATGCCATGACTCAGCATGGTTGGGCATGGAGTCGAACAGCACGCCGTCCATATCGAATAATACGGCTTTCAAGTCGATGGATTCGTATCCATGAGTATGAAGATAGTTATTTATCGCTTCTTTAAACATAGAATAAATGTATAGTTATTATTTCCAAAGGTGTGACCGTTGGATTGGAACAAAGTGAAGAATCTGCAAGCATTTGATGGATGCTTTCAGATTCTTCACTGTTATTCGGAATGACATTGATAAATGGCATTCTGAATAGGTTTTTGATATTATAATCTAGCTTGGATAGCTTTAGACTCTTCTTCGTATCCCGGTTTATTCAACAAAGCAAACATATTTTTCTTGTATGCTTCCACGCCCGGTTGGTTGAACGGATTTACTCCCAGCAAATAACCGCTGATACCACAAGCTTTTTCAAAGAAATAGATGATTTCTCCCAGATAGTATTCATTCAGCTCGGGCACAATCAGTCGCATATTGGGTACACCACCGTCAACGTGTGCCAGCTGAGTTCCCAGTTCTGCCATCTTGTTCACTTCGTCCACACGCTTTCCTGCCAGGAAATTCAAGCCATCCAAATTTTCGCTGTCCGAAGGAACTTGAAGTGTATGTTCCGGCTTTTCGATAGAGATAACTGTTTCGAAGATAGTACGTTCACCTTCCTGAATCCACTGTCCCATAGAATGGAGGTCGGTAGAGAAGTCGACGGCAGACGGATAAATACCTTTACCGTCCTTGCCTTCGGATTCACCGTACAATTGTTTCCACCATTCGTTCATATAGTGCAGTTTGGGATTGAAGTTTACCAAAATCTCAATCTTCTTTCCGTCTTTATACAATTCATTGCGGGTGGCAGCATAAACAGCTGCAGGATTTTCGGCAAACGGAGTAGCCGGACCACATATTGTTTCCATCGTGCGTGCGCCTTCCACTAGTTTCTCAATGTCAAATCCTGCCACTGCGATAGGCAGCAAACCTACTGGAGTAAGGACAGAGAAACGACCGCCTACATTATCGGGGATAATGAAAGTCTGATATCCTTCCTTGTCGGCTGTAACACGTGCGGCACCCTTTTTGGCATCTGTAACGGCAACAATCACTTTCTTCGCCATTTCCTTGCCAAGCTGGTCTTCACACTGTTTTTTCAGTAAACGGAAAGCTAAGGCGGTTTCTGTAGTAGTACCAGACTTGGAAATATTAATTACACCGAACTTTTTGTCCTTCAAGTATGCAGTCAACTCGAACAAGTAATCTTCGCTGATATTGTGGCCTGCAAAAACGATGACGGGTCCGTCTTGTTTTGCTTTCAACCATTGGAAACTATTGGATAAAGCTTCGATTACGGCCCGTGCTCCCAGATAGCTTCCACCGATACCTGCTACTACTACTACTTCACAGTTGTCGCGCAGAACCTGGGCAGTAGCTTTCAAGTCAGCCAAATGTTCGGCTGTTATAGACGATGGCAAGTGCAACCAACCCAAGAAGTCATTACCTTTACCTGTACCGTTTTCCAATGTTTCCATGCAGGCTTTCACCTGAGGTTCGTAAGCAGCGATTGTTTCCTTAGAAGCAAAACCGGCTACTTTGTCGATGTTTAAACTAATATTCTTCATTGTATCTGATATTTTATCTGAATGAATCAGTTAATAATTTAATCTCAATCATGGGCGAGATGCGCTCATATAAAATATTATATACGGCATCTACGATAGGCATGTTCACGTGCAAGTGCTTGTTTAACTCCTTGATACATTTCGTTCCGTAGTATCCTTCGGCAATCATTTCCATTTCTATCTGTGCGCTTTTTACGGAATAACCTTTACCAATCATGGTTCCGAATACGCGGTTCCGGCTGAAATTGGAGTAGGAGGTAACCAACAAGTCACCCAGATAAGCGGAATCATCAATAGAACGCTCTACGGGATGTACGGTATTCAGGAAGCGGTTCATCTCTTGAATGGCATTTGAAATCAATACAGCCTGAAAATTGTCGCCATATTTCAGACCGCTGCAAATTCCAGCGGCGATAGCATAAATATTCTTCAATACCGAAGCGTATTCTATACCTGCCACATCCGGGCTTACAGAAGTTTTTATGTAATGTCCGGCCAGCTGCCGAGCGAATATCTTCGCCTTGTCAATGTCTTTACATCCGATAGTCAGATAGGAAAGACGCTCCAAGGCTACTTCTTCTGCGTGGCACGGACCTGCAATGACGGCTATATTCTCTTCGGGAACACCGTATACCTGATGAAAATAATCGGAAACAATCAGGTTCTCGTCAGGGACGATACCCTTGATAGCAGTGACAATGAACTTGTCCTTTATTTTGGTTTTCAGCTTTTTCAGGTGGCTTTTCAGATAAGGAGAGGGGGTAACAAATATCAGAGTATCTGATTCCTTTACCACCTTATTAATATCTGATGAAAAGTTGATGTTCTTTATATCAAAGCGCACACTTGTCAGATAAGCCGGATTATGTCCCAAACGCTTGAATTCTTCGATTCTGTCGTCGCGGCGCATATACCAGTTGATTGAGTCAGCCTGAGCCAGGACTATTTTTGCAATAGCCGTGGCCCAGCTGCCACCACCCATTATCGCTATTTTACCGGGCAATTTCATGCTTATTATTTATGATGGATAATTGACAATTGGAATAATTCTCAATTTTTAATTCTCAATTCTCAATTTTCGCAATCCATCCGGCAACTTCGTCCACCGTAGGATTGGTCAGTTCCAATTTATATTTTTTATTGATGCCACAGATGTCCATGTGTAACTTCTGCGGGTTCACTTCTTTCATATCGCTCACCAAGTTATAGCCTGCCTTTTGAATGACAGGAACCCAGTCTTCTGAAATGCCCAATTCTATAAATTTGGCGGGAGTGTCTTTCGGAGTAACCTTTTCGGGACGCATCTGGGGGAAGAACAAAACTTCCTGAATGGTAGACTGTCCGGTCATTAGCATAGTCAGACGGTCCATACCGATGCCCATCCCCGAAGTGGGAGGCATACCATATTCCAACGCACGGACAAAGTCCTTGTCAATAATCATCGCTTCGTCATCTCCCTTTTCGCTCAGTCTCATTTGTTCTTCGAAGCGTTCTAACTGATCAATCGGGTCATTCAGTTCAGAGTATGCGTTACACAATTCCTTGCCGTTTACCATCAGTTCGAAGCGCTCTGTCAAATTCGGATTGCTGCGGTGTATTTTTGTCAGCGGAGACATTTCTTTCGGATAGTCGGTGATGAAAGTAGGCTGGATGTAAGTACCTTCACAGAATTCTCCGAAGATTTCATCAATCAGCTTGCCTTTACCCATTGTATCGTCAATTTCCATGTTCAGTTTCTGACAAACTTCGCGTATCTGTTCTTCGTTCATGCCTGTCAGGTCATAGCCGGTGTGTTCCTTGATGGAATCCAGCATAGTGACACGCTTGTACGGGGCTTTGAAATCAATAATGTTGTCGCCTACCTTTACCTGAGTGGTTCCATTTACATCCAGACAGATTTTTTCAATCATCTTTTCTGTAAATTCCATCATCCAGTTATAGTCCTTATAGGCTACGTATATCTCCATGCAGGTGAATTCCGGATTGTGTGTGCGGTCCATTCCTTCGTTACGGAAGTTCTTGCCTATTTCATACACACCTTCGAAACCACCTACGATAAGTCTTTTCAAGTACAATTCGCTGGCGATGCGCATATACAGCGGCATGTCCAGTGCGTTGTGATGAGTAATGAACGGACGTGCGGCTGCTCCGCCGGCAATGGATTGCAGAATCGGAGTTTCTACTTCCATATAACCTTTTGAGTTGAAATATTCACGCATAGAGCTGAATACCTTGCTGCGTTTGATGAAGATGTCTTTTACCTCCTCGTTTACGGCTAAATCCACATAACGCTGGCGGTAACGCAGTTCGGGATCTTCAAACTTATCGTAAGCGACCCCATCCTTATATTTTACAATAGGAAGTGGTTTGATAGACTTGGACAGTACGGTCAGTTTTTTAGCGTGGATACTGATTTCACCCATCTGGGTTCTGAATACGAATCCTTCTATACCAACGAAGTCACCAAGGTCCAGCAGACGTTTGAACACTGTGTTGTACAATTCTTTATTTTCATCCGGACAGATGTCGTCACGAGTGATATATACCTGGATACGGCCTTTTGAGTCTTGTAATTCGATGAATGAAGCTTTACCCATCACACGGCGGCTCATCATACGTCCGGCTACCGATACTTTGCGAGGTTCCTCATCATCTTTGAACTCAGCTTTTATATCTGTCGAAAATGCATTGGTTACATACTCAGCTGCGGGGTATGGTTCGATGCCCATAGCTCGCAATTCATTCAGACTGTTTCGTCTGATAATCTCCTGTTCACTTAGTTCTAATACGTTCATCCTGTTAAAACATTAACTCAATTTGTTGGCAAAAGTACGAAAGATTTTGCAAAGTACCTCATTAAGACGTGTTTTTATTTCGATAAAGCCTGTTCTTGAGCCAGTTCGCACACCATAGATATCATGAACAGCACTCCGATTGCACCGCAGGCAATAATCAGGGCGAGATTAATCATACGGGCACGGAAAAGGGTGGAAGTATGCAGATGGGAAGCTGTGTATTCTTTAAAGAACAGATAAAGGCCCGGTACAGCCGAACTTGCCAGCAGAAAATCTTCGGGAATATGGAAAAAGTAAGTTTTGGTGAAACCGATCAGTGCCCAGTGGCAGAGAAACATGACGAGAAAGATATTGACTCGTTTGGAAAATGCCAGCAGCAGTCCGATGGTGAAAACCGCTACCGAACAAGGCATTACAGGTGAGGTCATCATGGGAAAGTTCATCCCCCTTATAATGGAGAAGAGTGGATAGGCCAATGGCAACATACAAAGCAGGACGGCTAGTGCGGTATGTTTGTGAGTCCGGTCAAAAGGGGTGTAGTTTACTTTCAGGTCATAAATCCAGAAGATGGCCATGATTCCCCAAAATCCTGCCAAAGCACTGTTATAACTTCTTGGTTCACAATAAATCATGTAATACACGGAAGCTATCCATACATTCAAGAATATAAGATATAACTTCATCGCTACTTTTATTTTTTTTGTGGGGCTTTTGAATAGAGAACAGGTTAAAATAATGCCGATAAGGGTGATAATAACTTGATAAATCCAGGTACCCGCATTGTAATGAGTAATTGTATCCCAAAAAATATTCATCTTCTTGATAAGTTGGTAGTTATTTTGGGTGCCAAAATTACGAAAAAATGATGGAATAGCCTATCTTTGTAGCGAATATATAAAAATAAGAGAAGAACGATGAAGAAGTTTATGAGTCTGATGTTGCTGGTTTGCGCATGTTTGCTGAGTCAGCCGGTGAAGGCACAACAGGTTACTCCTGATAATGCCGGTTATATAGTAAAGGTAGGGGATATGGCTCCCGATTTTGAAATGGAACTGACAGACGGACAGAAAGTGAAACTCTCTGATTTGCGTGGCAAGGTGGTGATGCTTCAGTTCACTGCCAGTTGGTGTGGAGTTTGCCGAAAGGAGATGCCTTTTATTGAAAAAGATATCTGGTTGAAACATAAGGATAATAAAGCGTTTGCTCTCTTTGGAGTGGATCGGGACGAACCTTTGGAAACCGTAGTGGCTTTTGCCAAACGTACCGGCGTGACCTATCCGTTGGCTCTTGATCCGGGAGCTGATATTTTTGCCAGATATGCAGACCGTAAAGCGGGCATCACCCGTAATGTATTGATTGACAAAACGGGCAAGATTGTAATGCTGACCCGTTTGTACAATGAAGAAGAATTCTCTTCTTTGTGCAAGAAGATAGATGAAATGTTGGGAGAAAAATAACAGGTAATGAGAGGATCGGTACTATTTGTCACGTTTTTATTTTTTGTTCTATCACCGCTTCTGGCGAAGAAAAAGCCTCGTACCGGCAAAGAGGCATTATTTGGAAAGGAATATGCTACCTATCAGATTACATCCAATGAACTAAGCGGAGCTTGTTTTTATTTGGTGAGTGGTCACGGAGGTCCCGATCCTGGGGCCATCGGTATCTATCAGGGGCGTCAGTTGCATGAGGATGAGTATGCATACGATATTATTCTGCGGTTGGCACGTGAGTTGTTGTCACGAGGTGCGAAGGTGCATATTATCATTCAAGATAAGAAAGATGGTATTCGTGACGGTCATGTCCTGGCAAACAGTAAACGTGAAACTTGCATGGGAGATCCTATTCCCTTGAATCAGGTGGCTCGTTTGAAGCAACGTTGTGACTGGGTGAATAAACTGTATCGGAAAGATAAGAGCAGTTACAAACGAGCTGTATTTATTCATGTGGACAGTCGCAGTAAGGGACAGCAGACAGATGTGTTTTTTTATAACGCTCCTAAAAGTACGAAGGGTAGGCGGTTGGCCAATAACTTGCACCGTACCTTTGATAGGAAATATGACAAGCATCAGCCAAACCGTGGCTTTCGCGGAACGGTGAGTGAACGTAATTTGTATGTATTGCGTAATACGACTCCCGTAGCGGTGTTTTTGGAATTGGGAAATATTCGGAACAAGCGTGACCAACAACGGCTGGTTCTGAAGAATAACCGTCAGGCATTGGCAAATTGGATTGCGGAGGGAATAGTGAAAGACTATAAGCAAGGTAAATAAAATAGGGGCAACGGATGTGCTTTTGTTTTGCCAGCTTTGTGATGGTTGGGTGAGTTGTAATCGGCAGAATGTGACTGGTATTTGAGCTTGTGAAACGTCGAAATCAAGCCTTGCATATTAGAGTAGTGAAATAAAGAAAGGGAGTGACATTTTTTATCACTCCCTTTTCTTTTACTTGATTTCGATTTCCTCTTTCATGTCTATCTCCTCACCGTGAACATCGGTGAACCGATATTGCAGGAAGGCCAGACTTTGGTCTGGGATAATCTTTATTCCGAATCCGTATTTCATTTGCCATTTGCGCTTCAGGGAAACCAGACCCTGATTCACATATGCTGCGATGTACGGATGGATGTACAGCGTAAATCTCTTTATCTTCAATTTGTTGACCAGGTAGTCAATCTTACTCTCCAAAGTATCCGTAAAAAGGATGGATGGCTTTATGCTACCTTTCCCGAAGCAGGTGGGACAGGTTTCATTCGTGTTGACATCCATGGCAGGACGCACGCGTTGGCGGGTAATTTGCATCAATCCAAATTTACTGAGGGGCAGAATGTTATGTTTTGCTCTGTCTTTCTGCATGTTTTGGCACATACGTTCGTACAGTTTCTGCCGGTTCTCTGCTAGATTCATATCAATGAAGTCAACCACGATAATACCACCCATATCACGCAATCTTAACTGGCGTGCCAGTTCGTCGGCGGCACCCAGGTTTACATCCAGTGCGTTAGCCTCCTGCCCGTTGGCAGATTTGGAGCGGTTTCCACTATTGACATCCACTACATGAAGTGCTTCTGTGTGTTCAATAATCAGGTAAGCTCCACTTTTATACGAAATGGTTTTCCCGAAAGAGGATTTGATTTGTTTGGTAATACCGAAATTGTCGAATATGGGAAGCTGACCCTTGTACAGTTTTACGATTTCGGCTCGTTCAGGGGCGATAAGTGATACATAATCCTTAATCTCATGGAACACTGTTTCATCGTTCACATAGATGTTCTCATAAGACGGATTGAAAAGATCGCGCAACATGGCCACTGTGCGGCTGGTCTCTTCGTATACCAATGCCGGCAGTTTGGGAGCCTTCTGTACTTTAGTGATTGTTTCTTCCCAATGTTTCAGCAAGACTTTAAGCTCTGCATCAAGCTCGGCCACCCTTTTGCCTTCCGCTACGGTGCGTACAATCACTCCGAAGTTTTTCGGTTTGATGCTTTGCAATAACTGTTTCAGACGGGCGCGTTCTTCGCTCGATTTAATTTTTTGTGATACCGAAACCTTATCGTTGAAAGGGATTAATACCAAATAACGTCCGGCGAATGACAATTCGCAGGTTAGTCTGGGGCCCTTGGTCGAGATAGGTTCCTTTACAATCTGCACAATAACTTCCTGACCTTGTTGGAGGGTGGTTGAAACCGTCCCTTCCTTTTCAATATCAGGCAGCATAGTAGCTTTTGTGATGGGAAAAAGTTTTTTACGGTCGCTTAAAACTTGCTTCAGATACTTCTGATAAGAATGAAATTGAGGACCTAGGTCTAAATAATGAAGAAAAGCATCTTTTTCAAAGCCGACATCCACGAAACAGGCATTAAGGCCGGGCATTAGCTTCTTTACCCGTCCCAAATACATATTTCCCACATTGAAGGAAGCACTTCTCCCTTCTTTTTGAAACTCCACCAGTGCCTTGTCTTCAAGGAGTGCGATGGATATTTCTTTGGGTTGTACGTCTACTACTAGTTCGCTTGTCACTTTTGTAATCTTAAATTGTTCACTTTTCTCATTAAACAAAGAACAAACCTGAAAGACTTTTGTTGCTTTGCAAGGTTTGTTCTTTATTTGTCGTCACAGACAGACTACAAGTTATTTTTTGCTTTTATGTCTGTTCTTTCTTAGTCTTTTTTTACGCTTGTGAGTAGACATTTTGTGTCTTTTCTTCTTCTTTCCGCTTGGCATAGCTTCAAATTTTATGGGTTAATACTCTTGTTTATTATTTCTTTACTGATAATGTAAATGTCTTAGCTGGTTTAAATGCCGGAATATTGTGCTCCGGAATAATGATTGTAGTGTTCTTTGAAATATTGCGAGCAGTCTTCTGAGCTCTTTTCTTTACTACAAAACTTCCAAAACCACGCAGGTACACATTTTCCTCTTTAGACAATGAATCCTTTACTGTATCCATGAAAGCCTCAAGTGTGGTTAACACTGTCACCTTGTCAATACCGGTATTTTTCGTAATTTCGTTTACGATATCTGCTTTAGTCATTTCGCTAAATAATTATTGTTATACTTATATCTTAATTTTTTGGACTGCAAATATATAGCTTTTCTCCCTCTTTAAGAAATATATTCAGAATAAATTTCCTAAAAAAAGCATCTTCTTCCATTTTCTTGGTTTACTTTTGCGGAAATATTGCATAGAATGCACTTTTATATAATACTGATATGGAGAATTTTAGCAGAAAATTGATAGATTGGTATAGGGAAAACGGGTGTGATTTGCCGTGGAGAAGGACAAAAAATCCTTATTTGATATGGATCTCGGAGATTATTCTACAACAAACTCGTGTGGTTCAGGGATATGATTACTATCAACGTTTTGTGGCCCGTTTTCCTGATGTGTTCGCACTGGCGGCAGCCGATGAGGATGAGGTGATGAAATATTGGCAGGGGCTGGGGTATTATTCCCGTGCGAGAAATTTGCATGCTGCGGCCAGAAGGATGGCAGAGGCAGGAGGATTTCCTGTAACATACACTGGGGTGCGTGCTTTGAAAGGAGTGGGAGAATATACAGCAGCGGCTATTTGTTCATTTGCTTACGGTATGCCATACGCAGTGGTGGACGGTAATGTGTATCGGGTGCTGTCCCGTTGGTTAGGCATTGATACCCCCATTGATTCGGCGGAAGGAAAGAAACTGTTTGTCCGGGTTGCCGATGAGTTGCTGGACCGTGAGCGCCCTGGTCTCTACAACCAGGCTATCATGGATTTTGGAGCTTTGCAGTGTACTCCGGTAGCGCCCGACTGCCTGTTTTGTCCGCTAAACGATTCTTGTGTGGCGCGTCTGAAGGGGATTGCCGGCTCTTTGCCTGTGAAGCAACATAAAAACAAGGTGACTAATCGTTATTTTAATTATATATATGTACGCATGGGCGCGTATACCTTTATACATA
>OBJE01001701.1_pt1 | contig 10377 bp, 15 predicted proteins | sample 1519681 | NCBI WGS metagenome assembly OBJE01 (sample SAMEA3888898, study PRJEB22519) | human gut metagenome | biome: human gut; feature: human-associated habitat; material: faeces | place: Denmark | collected 2011 | reverse complement strand
GCTGCCTATATACAGGGATGGTTACAGGTTTTGAAGAACGATAATAAGTTTATCGTGAGTGCAGCCAGTAAAGCAGAGAAAGCAGTCAATTACATAATGGCAGAGGCGTAAAAAAATGGGTACAGTCAAATAAACGGCTGTACCCTTAAATTTTATATACTGATCTATCCGGCTATAGGCTTAAAGCTTATAGCTGTTTTTTTGCCCTCTGCTGCCTGGGTGTATGCGTGGGGGTGGTTAAAACTTAAATGAATACGTGTGTTTCTGTATAGGGTATAAGCTGCTTTATTTCTACACTGACCAGAAAAACAGAGGCTTTCGATAAAAAGCTTTCCAATTCTCCCCATCCTATGTTACAATACTATCATGGGTGCCACCATAACACGGTAGGCGGTTGGTCCTTCTCCAGAGGGACTGTGACCCTCTGATTACATAGAAACCTGCAAAGGAATCCAGTGGAAAGGAGGGCTTGAGCCAATGAGTATAGTTGATTTTATAGCAGTGGTGAGTTTTGGCTTAACCTGCTTTGGATTAGGATACACACTTGGTAAAGATAGTAATAAATCACAAAAATAGCCGCCCCGACCTCGCAAGTTGAGCAGCTATCTTTGTAGTTAATCAATTTGAATGGGATCAACCGTCTATCGGTGGTCACCCTTTTTATATCTATAATATATCATTCTGGTCTTAAATATGCAAGGTCTTTTTGAGGTACGCTACATCCCTACTTCTCGCCATTTTTGGCGAAAACTCCTGAAAGTCAACTTTATTGACTTTTAAATAGAAATGGGGCAAAATATATGTATAAAAAGTTGGAGGCAATCTGCTAATGCACAATAAACCTGATACTATTTCTGCCAAAACATTAGCTGATATGGATAAATCCATTCAAAATTTTAAAATGAACGCCGTATCCCCTGCTATTGATTTATTACTAAATTTTGATACTATTATAAAAGATAATCATTCATTGCGCAAGAAAGGATGACTTGTTATTATGTTATATCCATTTATGACCTTAAATGATGGCACCGAAATTGTTCATTCTGAAACCCTCGAAGATTCTGGAAAAGAAAAGGTCGAAGTACGGATTGAAAAACCTGTATATGGCGGTTTTCATTCTGCTACTTGCTGGCTTCCTGAGTACAAATGGGAAAATGTCGAAGGATTTTCACAAGAAGATATTCATTATTTTCAGGAATTATTAGAATCAGTTGCTCACATCATTTTACAGCTAGCACGAGAAGGTGGTATTGAAGGAGGACTGGACGATGCCTCAGGTTTTTAAAATCGCCGGATACACTGTTTATTTCTGGGTAAATGAAAACGATCCGTTGGAACCCGTTCATGTTCACATTGCCAAAGGCGTTCCCTCTCCCAACGCTACAAAAGTATGGATCACAAAAAATGGCAAATGCCTTTTATGCAATAACAACTCCAAAATTCCAGAAAGACAGCTGCGGGTATTTATGCAAATCATTGAAGCCCGTAGTAAAACCGTCCTTGATCTGTGGTATTCTACATTCCGACAGATTAGTTTTTACTGCTAATTTAAAAGACCGTTCAATAATAATCCTATTGGACGGCCTTTTTTATACTTCTTGCCAAAATTGGCGAAAACTCCCGGATGTCAACTTTACTGACACCTGAATTTTACATCTGGCAGAGGGGGTGGTTTTAAACTGCGGGATTTAAGTACCCGTATTATTCCATACCTTTGCCAAAAAGTGTAAAAAATACACCTGATAAATATTTACCAGATGTACTTTTTATATGTTCTATTTTACATCAAATAGATTCTTCATATCACAGATAAGGTTATTTATAAATTGAGGATAATTCTCTATTGGAACCTTGCTGATAGCCATTATCATTTGACCTATAAGTATGTGTTTTATATTCCATGGTAAGTTTTCAACTTGCAAAGTATATAATTCTTTGAATAAATTATAATATTCTTGTTTTTCTACAGTCAAGGCTTCATATGCTCCACCATCAAAAGCATAACATAAACACCAAAACTCTAAACTATCATCATCATGCGGTAATTTAAACAACCATAAGTAATAATGAATTATTTCATGACGTATCGTTCGTTTTAAAGTTTTCGTAAGAATTGAATTCTTTGTGTCAATTCCAATACGAATATATGCCTGCTTTTGGCACGCTTTTACAAAACCGCCTTGTATATACTGTTTCTTGTTATAATCTAGTGCATATAATAATTCATCCATCAGGTTAAAACAAGATAACGGGATTACTTTGTCATTGACAAAAAGACAATCTTTTGTATTCATAGAACAGGCACATATTTCCTTAAAAAATTCCTGCCCATATTCTATAACCTTTTGTTCTTTGACAAAATAATTACACATTTCTTTTTCTGTTAATTTTATTCTTTTATCCATAATTACCTCAAAATTATATTTTTATTTTCCTTATTATGGTTATTTTTATCATATCACATAATCAATTCAACGAAAAGAGTAAAAAAATAGGTACACCAGAATATCTCCGACATACCTATAAATTTACTGCACATTACCCCTACATTAACTGTACCTTCTACGCACACTGCTTCTGCACATTCCAAGCCAGCATAGCATTGTATACGTAATCTGGAATTTTGCCCTTAGACTTATTGGCTATCTTAACAATATGGTCCTTCTTATACTCATAGAACGCTTTTTCTGCCGCTTCTCTAGTATCATATATACCGGCTTTCTTCTTCTGTTTCAGAATCATTAAGGATGCGGCAAACATTCCATCTTTTGTCTCTTCTATAATCCATTTAGTACCTCTATCTTCAAACAGAGTATTGATATAATGGCTTACAAAACTACAGGTTTCAGGACTATAACAGTTGCTCTCTTTGCAGATCAAGTCCTTATCTAAGTCAACCTTGGCACCTGGCATCATATGCTTATCATACCAAATCTTAAAGTTTTGGAAGTTATGCCATTCTTCACAGACCTTCTTACCCTTGTAGTATGGCTTATCTTTCTGCACTGTCTTATTATAGCAACGCTGGATCATATTAGCCCATCTGATATAAGCATCTGAAATATAAACATCTGTAGGCATTTTCTCGGCAAGATAGCCCACACCGCATACAGAGCGCTTCATATATTTTGCACTCCATCCATCAGGCTTATACTCCGGTGCATTTACGATCTGCATTACCTCTGCCTCTGTTACAGTACCATTTCTTCTATATAAATCTACAAGCGCTGCATACTGCTTATCTGTCACAGGATACAGGTGCTTATAGTAATTGTCACTCTTATTGTTGTCAGTGTGCCAACACTTTGTATTATTCTTCATATCATGGTTTACAATAAAAGTCTGGATAACAAGCTCAGATGCACTGACTTTCTGCCGTCGGTATCCCCATTCCTTTTTTGACTTAAAATATACATTCTGATCCAAGGTATAGTACAGGATAGCTCCGGTATATTTGCCCTCTAATAGCTTATAAGCCCCATTTTCATCCTTAATAATCACTCTGCCATAGCTTGATGCCCATGTTTCCTTATAATCTAAGAGCTTAACAAACTTCTCCTGGGAAGCCTTTAACTTAAATCCATGCTCCACTTTACTCAGAACACGCCAAGCATCAATCTTCTTGTACTGGCGCTTCATGTGTAAGGATTTATCCTTTAAGTATTCTTCTATATCTGCTGCCTCTTTTTCAGCTTTTTGAACTGCTCTTTTTGCTGCCCTCTCAACTCTTTGAGCTGCATTGTTGCACTCTTTGCATACTGGATGATAATATGTCTTATAGTTATGTGCAAATCTCTCTAATGGTAGCTCTCTTCCACACTTTTTACATACTTTGGTTTCTGGTTTGATTTTCTTGATTGCTTTACTCATAAAAATATAAATCCTTTCTAAATAAAAATAAGACGGCATGTTTCAGCCATAGATAGAACGCAAGAACAGCGTTCCAATAATTTTTGCAATAAAAAAGACAGCATGTTTACACATGCCATCCAAAATGGATGATTTGGAATCTTCATCATCAATAAGTTTCTATATTCAATTTTAGATTATGCGCTGTGCTTTGCTCTGTACTCTTCGCATAGCTTCTTATAAAGGTCTGTAGCCTGGAACACCAGGAAAGTATTGCCAGTTGTGGAATGTCTGCCGCAACCTATAACCTTTGCTCCCTGTTTGATAATCCAGTTACTCTCTGCCATATCATAATTATAATGTACGCCAGAATGACGCATGTTATCACCCTCTTTCTGTAAAATACTAAGGAAGTAGCATGAATCTACTCCCTATGCCATCGCAGGAATTTCCATGGCGTTAGGTTCACCCCATATATCTTTACCGTTGAATAACTCGTCTAAATCGTCATCAAGCTCTACCAGATCAAGTGACGTATCATCTACAAATGTTTCATCATAATTCTGGAATAACAGCTTTTCAATGATAACCATATCTGTAGCATTTTCCCACTTGTCATAAGCCAGATGATAACGGTTGTCCTTATCCCGCCATTTCTTATTGAGTAAGTTCTTGCGGCTCACTCTCCGAATAACATTCGTAACATCCATAGCAAGGCTCTCTGCATTTTGGTCCTTGTTGTAATTATCAAGATCATTAATAGAAACTGCACGATAATAACGTAAAATCTCATGTTTTTCATCCATGTGACAAATAAACGGCCAGTATCGTATATCTATGGATTTATTTAAGCAGGCATAAACAGTATCATTATTTAGATCCTGCATCACAAGTTTATCAAACTGATCTCTGATAATATCATTCTTAAAAATGAGCATGAGCAACTGCCTACCCTTCATCTTCTTACTAAGTCCATGTTCTTCATTGAGAATATCGCAGTTCTTCTTTTCAAGTGTTAATACCATTTCGTTTAATTCTGTAGAAAATATCTCACCAATGCAGCCCTCTTTGCCGATCTGGTAATAGAACTTATAGCCATCTTCATAAACAGCCATGAAATTTCTCGCAAGCACCTCTAATGCTTTTAAAAATATATCCTTTGTGACTTTCTTTATTATAGCAAGATAATCACAGAACAGTTTTTCATTATTGATACTGTGTCCTGTGCAAAATGCTTTCAGTACCTCATCAGAAGAATATGGTGCATTATATGTATCTTTGTCCATAAGGTTTAAAACATCACAGAACCATGATGTAAATGTATACGGTACTTCTGCACATATACCATCTGAAATACATGTAAGATAATCCATCATGGGAGTGATGTTCTTGTTATTGTTGCTGCCACCATTGTTTTTGACTGTAGGCTCAACTGGATCATAATTCTTCTTTGTGAAAATATATGACTTCTTCTCTTTATGTGTTTTCTTGTTAATCGGATGATAAAATTCAAACGCTAATTCTATTTCCTTAATTTGCGCTTTCTTTGAATTTCCTGTGGATGTTTTCCAACCTAATTCTTCGCAAATCTGCGAATAAGTATATTCTTTGTTTAGCTCTAACATAATTGCTCTATCCTTTTCTAGTTGGTATTAATAAGTAACTTTTTCTTTTGCTTCATAAAATGGCTGCACTTCATCATAAATGAATGTCCAATAAAATCTCTGACACTTAGCATTAAATCCAGTTTCAATGCAACGGCAACCATACTGAATTAAATCGTTTGCTCTTTCAACTGAATAAATGTATTTCTTTCCTCTCTTGGTGTACATAAAATATGTCTCCTTCCGTTTTATTTGAATTAATGATGTAAGAATAAACCCTTACTTTAATAATATTCTCCATTTTTTTTCTGTTTACATACATATTGAGTTTGTTCGTGCTGACGCACAAACAAAAATCACACATACCCTTTCCAATTTTGTCCAGTCAGAACACACATATTTAATAAGGGTTGTAATTGATATGTACTTTCTGACTGGACAATTTTGGAAATTCTCCTTTTTTCAAAAAGTTGTCACCTTTAGAACACACATATCTATGTAAGTGTGTAATTGATATGTACATTCTAAAAGTGACAACTTTTGAATCGTTCTTTATTAGATATGTACTTTCTGAGTAATCGAAATTGGAAATGTTCTTTTTCAGAAGTGTATAAGGTAAATTTTTGTCAGCACTTGTGCTGGCAAAACTCAATATGTGTATCCATTTCTGAAAATTTCTTTTTTCATTAACCTAAGTTTCGTAATCGGCAAATTCATGTCACTTTTCTTCTGGTCCAGTAAAATGAGTTATCTTATTCGTATTCTTTTATTGGATAAATTACCGTCCTTATCAGACTGCCATTTATCACAGCTTAACTCTTCGTTGGTATATTTCCAGTCGCATACATACTCGTACATGCAGTTCAGGCATGACTGATTTACTTCTTGGTTGTTCTTATTCATGTTTTTTATGCTCCTTCTCTTCCTTATATAAAGGTTCTCTATTTTGATGATTTTTCACGGCGGAATTTTCCGCTGTTATGGGATTTATTTTCCCAAATGGGATAATATCGGACATCCTATATATAGTATTCTCCACATGAAATCATGGTTTCTTTCCCCGGGGATTTTTGTGCAGATTTTGCACATTTGTGTTAAGATTGACTTATAGATGCGGTTTTAGATGGTTAGATAGGCAGATTATGCATGTCTCAACGCCATTCTGTCGTTAAGGTTGGCCCCGTTCTGGGTATAACCTGATTTTAGATGTATTTCAGATAATGCCGTTCTGTGGTGGTCGATAATAGGGATATACGTTTTAAGATGTGCTTTCCGGACGTCTATGAGATTGTAAGGTTTGGCAAATTTGCCGGAAGCTGAGTGAACGAATTGTTCTGGCAGATGTTAAATTCAAACCCGGCGAAACACCGGCTTTGGATCAAGGGGGGAATGTTCCCTATATCCTGCACTAATAGATGTCTCACCTGACAGCACACGATTCTTTACATCCTCGTTGTCTGAGTTGAGAACTTTAGCACCCATGCGGTAGGTTGTCCTAGAAACACCTGCCATATTTGCAAGTTTCTGAGTTGTATCAATGGCAGATGAAGGGTTTGACAAATTTGTCAAAGGCTTGTTTTGAGTAGTAAGACCTCCATTTCTTCCGCCAGTAGATAAATTTTCTTTCGCCATTTTCTCATAGATAGGCCTGTACTTCTCAGCAACAGCAATACGCTGGATGGGAGATAGATTACGTCTACCAAGCTGGATGTCCAGCATCCATTCCATGACTTGCTTAAGGGGTAACTAAAATGGACACTGCTTCTTAACTCTTCTCTTTTTCTCCAAGTGGAGGCCAACCGTTTTATTATTGAATTATCAGATTAAATTGCACTCCAATTGGAGTGCAATTTCATTCTTACTTATTGCTCCTATTTTCTCATACCATCCAAATTGGATGAAATGGAATTATAGAAGTCATATCTTTCTAAAATCAAGGTTTGGTAATTTTACCAGAGGCAATAGCTCCACTCCAATTGGAGTGCAGTTATCAAACCCTATTTGCCAGGTTCACATGAACCTAACAAGCGTACTTATGGGTGCAGTGGTTATCATATTCATTTGAATATGCTGGTACAGGGGGATAGTTTAGACTTGTGGGAAAGAGACTACTCGACAATATGTCGATTGGGTATATACATGGCTTTTCCGGCAGAGGCATAATATCTTTATTTCCTACCCCGTTGATTTGACGGGTCAGCTTATCTTCCTTAGTTACCATTTTTTGTACATGCAAGCGGCATTGATTTTGTACATTATTCTGCTATAATTATATACAAGAAGGGAGTGTGATGTTATGCCATTGATTAGACCTATTACAGACCTTAGAAACACTACTGAAATTTCAGAAATTTGCCATACCAAAAAAGAGCCTATCTTCATTACTAAAAATGGGTATGGAGATATGGTTATTATGTCCATGGAAACTTATAATGAACTTCTGGAAGCCAGAGCTACAGATGAAGCAATCCGGGAAGCTGAAGAAGAATACAATGCAGAGGGTATATTACTTGATGCAAGAGAAGAACTGGGTAAACATTCTTATAAAAGAAAATAAGCATCCCATTCCGCCCAAGGTTTAGGATGCTATTCTTTGTAGTTTAAACTTTACTGAGGGCAAATCGGACTTTGTATCCGATTGCTTCTGCCTTGATTATACACTAGGGCGTTTGAGAAATCAAGCGTCCTTTTTATTGTTGTCCAGGTGTTTTTTACGATTACGCATTTCTGCGAAATGGTGAATTGATAGAACGTTTCGTTATAGCCCTTCTGGGATGGAGTAGCAAATCGTTACTCCATATCAGCACTAGCCAAATTGGCTACTACTGGAATATAACTTCACTGTCCAAATCTGGACACTCACGCTAGTATTTATTGACATGCTATGATACAATAGTGCAGTCAGATTAGAACGTGATAGGGATAGTCTGGTGGTTGCTCTTTCTGGAAACAGAAAGGGGGTAATGCTAATGAACACTATGGAAGTCTTAACACTTTTATTGGTTGTCTTTGCAGCGTTATCCTACATAGACAATCACCGTAAATAGAAAATGGCTATTCCCTACCGCAAATAGGGGATAGCCGTGTCACAAGTTTGTTCCACGTAGGAAACACATAAGTTTCTGTCAGGGCAATCATCAGACACACACATATCCTTGATTGCTTCTAATCTGATTATATAGCTTTGGCGTGTATATGTCAAGGTTCTGAAAGGGGGTAGCGTTTCACTACTCCCTTTTTGTATGTATCGTCACAATTCCAGTAGAAACCAATTCATCTAATTCAGGGATCATCTCTGCAAGCATCTTATAATTCTGAAGAGTATCTACAGAAATACCCATCTGTGCTGCGAGGTCGGATTGAGATTTTTTTGGTGTCTCCGAATTATTCGGTATCACCTCATATTGATTTCCTTGAAATGAAGTTGCACCATGTTGTATTCCATACAGTCTCTCCAATTCTTTGATTCTTTTCCCGACTTTCTTTGCAGAACCACCAATTTCACCACGGCGGCGGATGTGACTAATTATCACAGTTGGGCTAATGTCGGGATTACCGATTTTTGAAATGATCTGATTCCACAACTCCACAATTTTGTGGAGTGAAATTCTTGTGGAGTGAAATGCAAGAATGTTATACTCTCCCATTCTGAACTGAACGCCGTTTTGTCGTTAAGTTATTAATTCATCCGCCGCTTCTTTTGCAGCCTTGCCCACAGTATCAGAAGCCTGTGACATTTCATATACTGTAGAGATTACTTTGCTGATTACTAAACTGACAAAGATGTTGCCTGCCATAGCAAGAGCATCCATGGCAATTTTTGTAGCTTTTGCACCAATAGTAAGATTACCAAGTCCTTTATTATAATTTACCGCCGCTTGTCTTGCAGCAGTCTGAGCTTCTTTGACATCATCAGTGCTGGCTTTGGTAAGATCCATGGTCTGAACGAACTTTTCTTGCCATTCCATTCCAGGCTTATTTTTTAACGTTTCATAATATTTGTCCCAACTACTTTTATTATCATCTACTAAATCTTTCTGAGTTTTTAGATCATTAAGAACTATCTTGGCTTGATTATCATCAAAACCATCATATACATCAATCGATTTTAAGAAAGGTTCAATATCCTTCTGAGTAACAATGAACTTCTTGTATAAGTCACCCACTTCATTGACATCTATTTTTAGATTATCAACAAAATTTTTTAAAAAACTTTGACCATTGTTTTTTGACGTGACTTCTTTAGCCTTTTCATAAGCCTTAGTTATTTCAGAAAATGACCTATTCAGAACGCCAATTTTAGAAGATATACCTTCGTCTCCGTCAAATACTTTGAATATCATGCTTAATTTTACAGGTTGTTTGATGACCTGTATTTATTTATATGGTATAATTATCTAAAATATGGGAGGAAATATTTATGTTGATGTATTGTAAAAAATGTGGTGATTTATCTATTGCGTATTCTTGGGAAAAGGATAATACTTGTTGCGTATGCGGTAGTCCTGTTTACCCTATACCAGAAAAATATTTGTTAATATGGAAAGGTAAACCAGATGTAGATACTATTGATAAAAATAAAAAAGACCAATTCATAGAAGAGTGTATTAAATCTTCACCAGAATTTGATCAAAAGCTTTTCGATGAACATGATGCTATCGTAGATAAAATTATGGAAAGAAGCAGAGAAATTGAAGCTATCTCCAATGCTATCGCTCAAGGCGCAGATCCTAAGACTGCATTTAAGACTGCCGGTAATGTTCCCCACTGTCCAATCTGTGGATCAGCGAAGCTTAGTAAAATATCAGGTGCTAAGAAAGTAGTCAATATAGGTCTGTTTGGTATCTTTGGTGCAGGCGATTTAGGCAAAACATGGAAGTGTGAGAACTGTGGAAGTAAGTTCTAGGCAGAGGCTTGCATA
>OBJE01001693.1_pt1 | contig 10433 bp, 5 predicted proteins | sample 1519681 | NCBI WGS metagenome assembly OBJE01 (sample SAMEA3888898, study PRJEB22519) | human gut metagenome | biome: human gut; feature: human-associated habitat; material: faeces | place: Denmark | collected 2011 | reverse complement strand
CAATCGTTCCGCAGCCGAGTGATATAGATGGAAAAGTTGAAAGTCAAAGAGCTGTTGTATGTAGTAACGGTAAGTTGTTTTACACCTCTTTATCTATCCTGGCATATGGTATGTATTCTTTTCCTTTGAACTGTTTGAAGACTGATATGACTAAATACATTCCTGCCAGTGAATATCTTTTTTATAGTATTCAATCTTTTAAAAAGTTTATTTGGTATTCCGGAGAGACCAATCGTTTTTATAAGACAGAGAGTTATTTATATCCTTATTCTGATACATTGGAACAGAAAAGTACGGATGCATTCCCTTGGGATCAAAAAGGTACAGGGCGTACATTGATATATGGGGAAAATACCTGGAATGAAGCGAAAGCGTGGGTATGCGACGGAAATTCATTCGCACTTATGGGGGATGGAACGAATGCGTATATCTACAAGTTTTATGTGAACAATATGGAGGCTAAGAGTATGTATGAGATAACTTCTAATGTCGCTTCGGATATTTTGACGGCAGATTTCTATGCTTTCTCTTCGACCCGTTCGGTTTTGTTTTATGTAAAGAACAATGTTTTATATGCTTATAATTACGACAAGGGGAATGAACGGGTAGAAACCATCCCTTTGGAAACAACGGATCAGATTACGATGTTGAAATTCGATCTGACGATGGAACCGATGAAAGATGCCTTGTTTATCGCTACTTACAATACTGCCGAAGGAGGAACTTTACGGAAATATTATGTGGGCAATAATCCGGATAAGGTAGAGTTGAAAGCAGATCCGACGGCAGTTTGGAAAGGTTTGACCAAAGTGAAAAATATGAGTTGGAGGGCAGTTTTGTAAATGCGTCGGTGGGGGGCTTTTGAGGACATGAATTAAAATTCTGCCGTGTCGTTTCCGGTACCGATGGTGTATTGGAGGTTGGGATTTGAGGTTTGTGGATCGATAAACTGTCGGATACCGGAAACATAGTATAATGGTATAGATGAAAAATAGTATGAAAAAAATATTCCTTTTTATTGCATTTTTATGGATAAGCTTGGTTAGCTTTGCGCAGGATGGGGTGAATTTTGAACACCTGAGTTTTAGGGAAGCGTTGGACAAGGCGAAGAGTGAGCAGAAGTACGTGGTTTTGGATTGTTATACTTCCTGGTGTGGGCCTTGTAAGAATATGACTCAAAATGTGTTTCCGCAGAAAAAAGCCGGAGATTATTTCAATCCGAAGTTTATCTGTGTAAAGTATGATATGGAAAAAGGAGAGGGGCCTGAATTGGGGAAACGGTTTGAGGTACGGGCTTATCCGACTTTTTTGGTGTTGGATGCAGAAGGCCGGTTGCTTCATAAAGTAATCGGTTCGTATAGTGTGGACGAGATCATCGAACGTATAGAAGAGAGTTTCGATGAAGAGAAAGCTTATGGTTCTTTGAAAGCGAAGTATGAAAGCGGTAACCGGGAACAAGTATTTATGGTGAAGTACCTGAAAATGCTGATTCGGTATTATGATCCGGCGATGGAGGCCGTTGCTGCCGAGTTGATAAATACGCTGAGTGATAAAGAGAAGGTGGAAGAGGCCTATTGGTTTGTTTTCAGCAATCCGAAACTGACTCCGGAAGGTTCGGCTAATGAAGCCTGGCTGTTGAAAAATCACAAGCGTTTCAATAAAACGGTCGGTAAGGAAAAGGTGGAACAGGAATTGGATAAACGGTATACCGAAAAGCTTTTGAAAGTCCTTTCGCAGAAAGAAAAAATATGGACTGAAAAACAGCTTACCGCTTTGGGACGTGAGATTGCAGCTTTGAAGCTGAACACGAACGAGGAATTGCAAGCCTATGTAACGGTGGCGAAAACGGCTTTGAAGAAGGGGGTGGAAGAGTTGATTTCGGTTTGTGAAACTGAATTTCCGAAATTCAAGACCAAGGAAATTCCTTATATTCAGTTTTGCGACCGGATTGTAGCCGAGGCTTCGCCGGCCGATAGGGCGAGATACATTGCTTTGGGAGAAAAACTATATGCTCAGGCGAAAGACGAACCGGCAAAAAACACCTTCAAATTTGTTTTGGAATATTTGAAACATCATAATAAACAAAACTGAAATAATTTTTGATAGATGAATAGAAACTTACTTACAATGGCGTTATTGATATGCGGATTATCGGTAAACGGTCAGAAGAAAATCGATTATGTGGATCCGTTGATCGGCACGAACGGTATGGGGCATACTTTCCCGGGGGCCTGCGTACCTCATGGGTTGGTACAGCTCAGTCCGGATACCGATACGATTCCGCATAATATAAACGGAACCTATCAACCGCGGGTATACGAGTATTGTGACGGCTATCAGCACCGGGATAGTTCTATTGTAGGGTTTAGTCATACGCACTTTAACGGAACCGGGCATTCGGATTTAGGCGATATCCTGATTATGCCGGTAACCGGAGATATTAAATTTAACCCGGGAACGGCTGAAAACCCCGATAGCGGATATCGTTCCCGTTTTTCACATGCCACAGAAAAAGCCTGGCCGGGTTATTATTCCGTGATGCTCGAGGATTATGGGGTGAAGGCAGAATTGACAGCCACCGAACGGGTAGGGATACATAGATATACTTTTCCGAAAGGAGACGGACATATCCTCCTCGATCTGAAACATGGTATTTATAATTACGACGGAAAAGTGCTTTGGGCCAATCTGAGGGTAGAAAACGATACTTTGCTGACCGGTTACCGGATTACAAATGGTTGGGCCCGGGTGAACTACACCTATTTTGCGATTACTTTCTCAAAACCGATCCGGGGTTACGGATATAAAGAGATGAAACCGATGCTGTATAACGGAATGTGGCGGAAATTCGATATCTACCGCAATTTTCCCGAAATCGGAGGACGGAATGTCGTGGCTTATTTTGATTTCGACTTGTCGGACGGAACGCCTTTGGAGGTGAAAGTTGCGCTTTCGCCGGTGAGTGCCAGCGGTGCATTGAATAATCTGCGGATCGAGACTGCGGGTAAAAATTTCGGGCAGTTGTGTGCGCAGGCCGGACAGAAATGGGAAGATGCGTTGAGTGTGATCGATGTAAAGGGGGATTATGATCAGGTTTGTAATATTTATTCTTCCATGTATCACACCATGATCAATCCATCGGTGTATATGGATCATGACGGTTCTTACCGGGGATTGGATCAGGAGATCCATCAGGCGGATCAGTTCACGAATTATACGGTATTTTCTGTTTGGGATACCTACCGGGCTCTGCACCCTTTGTTCAATTTGTTCTATCCGTCACGTAGTAAAGATATCGTGGCATCGTTTCTGGCTCATTATCGGCAGAGTGTACATGGTTTGCTTCCTATCTGGTCGCATATGGCCAATGAAAACTGGTGTATGATCGGATATCATGGGGCTTCGGTCATAGCCGATGCTTACGTGAAAGGTATTCCGATGGATGAAAAACTGGCCCTGGAAGCTGTCGTGAGTACTTCTACCGTTCCATATCTCGAAGGATTGAAAGAGTATATGGAATTGGGGTATGTGCCGATGGAAAAGAGCGGTAGTTCGGCATCGGTCACCCTGGAGTATGGTTATGACGATTGGGCGATCTATCATATGGCGAAGAAAATGGGCGACCGGGAAGTAGCCGATACTTACCTGAAGCGGGCCGGAGCCTATAAACATCTGGTGGACGAGCGTTTGGGTTTTATCCGGCCGAAGAATGCTGCCGGACAGATGAAGGAAAAATTCGATGTGCTGGATACTCATGGCCAAGGGTTTATCGAAGGTAATTCCTGGAATTACTCTTTTTATGTACCTCAGGATGTGAATGGCCTGAAGGCTTTTATGGGAGGAGACAAACGCTTTATCGAGCGGTTGGATTCTTTGTTTACCATGGAATTGCCGGCAAAATACTACGAAAATACCGAGGATATTACCAAAGAAGGTTTGATGGGTAATTATGTGCATGGTAACGAACCTAGCCAGCATATTCCTTATCTGTATATGTGGACTTCTCAACCTTGGAAAACCCAATACCGCCTGCGGGAAATTATGGATCGGATGTATCGCAATAATATCGACGGGTTGTGTGGTAACGATGATTGCGGGCAGATGTCCGCCTGGTATATTTTTACGGCTATGGGATTCTATCCCGTATGTCCCGGATCCGACCAGTATGTACTGGGAGCTCCTTATCTGAAGGAAATGACCGTACATTTGGAAAATGGGAAAGATCTGGTGATCAAAGCTCCGAAAGTCAGTGCTAAAAACCGTTATGTCAAATCGGTGAAACTGAATGGACGGGAATACGATAAAGCTTATCTGACTCATCAGGATATTTGTAACGGTGGAGAGCTCTTTTTTGAAATGAGCAGTACGCCGAATAAGAAAAGAGTGTTCACCGAAGAACAAAAGCCCTATTCGATGACGAAATAGAAACGGATAAAATGTTTTATATGAAGAAAGTATTGCAATTTATGGTTACCGTCGGCGGATTGTTGGCTTTTGCGACGGTGAGTGCACAGCAACAGCCTTTGATTTCTTATGTACGGCCGCTGGTGGGTACTTCGGGGTATGGAAATACCTATCCCGGGGCACAAATTCCTTTCGGAGGTATTCAGATCAGCCCGGATACGGATGCCGATTATTACGATGCGGCAGCCGGATATAAATACGATCATAAAACGCTGTTGGGTTTTAGCCTGACTCACCTAAGCGGAACCGGTATCCCCGATTTGGGCGATTTTTTGTTCATGCCCGGGACCGGAAAGATTCATTTCACTCCGGGGACGCATGAAAATCCGGATACCGGTTATCGTTCCCGCTATAGCCATGAACAGGAATGGGCCAGTCCCGACTATTATGGCGTAGACCTGCTGGATTATGGGGTAAAAGCAGAAATGACTTCAGGGATTAGAAGCGGAATCCTGCAGTTTACCTATCCCGAGTCGGACAGTTCTTTTATCCTGCTGGACATGAACCATACCTTGTGGCAGAGTTGTCCCTGGAGCAATCTTCGGGTGGAGAACGATTCGACCCTTGTCGGTTATAAATTGGTAAAAGGGTGGGGACCGGAACGGCATGTTTATTTTACGGCTGTATTTTCTAAACCTTTCCGGGATTTTGGAATTATGCAGGATACTATTCCGGTGAAATACAATACTAACCGTTTCCGGAGTAGTCTCGAAGCCTGGGGAAAAGACCTGCGTTTCTGGATGCGTTTCCCGACCCGTCAGGGAGAAGTGGTTACGGTGAAGACCGCTGTCTCGGCAGTGAGCAGTGATGGGGCGAAACTGAATATGCAGGAATTGGAAGGAAAAACTTTTGCAAGCCTGAAAGCTGAAGGCGAAAAACTGTGGGAAGGGCAGTTGTCGAAATTTAAGATCGAGGCTACGCCCGAACAGAGGGAGACTTTTTATACGTCGGTCTATCATGCTTTCCTGCATCCCTTTATCTTTCAGGATGCAGACGGGCAGTTTAGAGAGTTGGATAAAAATATCGGTCAGGCAGAGGGTTTTACCAATTATACCGTCTTTTCTTTGTGGGATACTTACCGGGCATTACATCCCTTATTCAATCTGGTGCAACGGGATATCAATGCCGATATCGTCAACTCGATGCTGGCCCATTATGACAAGAGTGTCGAACATATGTTGCCGGTCTGGTCGTTTTATGGCAACGAAACCTGGTGTATGATCGGATATCATGCTGTATCGGTGATTGCCGATGCCATCATGAAAGATGTGAAGGGATTCGATTATGAACGGGCTTACGAGGCGATGAAGACTACGGCGACTAATCCCAACTATGATTGTCTGCCGGAATATACCGAGTTAGGTTGGGTCCCTTTCGATAAGGAGAAAGAATCGGTATCCAAGAGCCTCGAATATGCCTATGACGATTATTGTATTGCTCAGGTGGCTCAAAAGCTTGGAAAAACCGAAGATTATGAATTTTTCATGAAGCGGGCTTTATCTTATAAAAACCTGATCGATCCCGGGACGAAATATATGCGTGGCCGGGATAGTAAAGGCAACTGGCGCACTCCTTTCGCTCCGATCGCTTATCAAGGTCCGGGATCTGTCAATGGCTGGGGGGATATTACCGAAGGTTTCACCTTACAGTACACCTGGTATGTTCCTCATGATGTGCAGGGGTATATCAATGAAGCCGGAGAAGATTTGCTCCGGGAACGCCTCGATTCGATGTTCGTTACCCAGATGGCCGATAATATCCCCGGAGCACACGATATTCAGGGACGGGTAGGGGCTTACTGGCATGGTAATGAGCCTTGCCATCAGATCCTGTATTTCTATAATTACCTGAAACAACCCTGGAAATGCCAGGAGAAGGTGCGTTATATCATGGATACCTTTTATGGGAATAAGCCGGATGCACTCAGTGGAAATGACGATTGCGGACAGATGTCGGCCTGGTATATATTCAATACCATGGGATTCTATCCGACAGCTCCGTCCAGCAATGTGTATAATCTGGGTTCTCCCGGGCTTGCTGCGGTCGATATGAAGATGAGCAACGGTAAACATCTTCGGATGACTACCAAGAATTGGTCGGCTAAAAATGTGTTTGTGAAAGAAGTATATCTGAACGGGAAGAAGTACGATAAGTCGTATATAACCTATAATGATATTAAGGATGGAGCGGATTTACACTTTGTGATGAGCAGCCGTCCGAATTATAAACGAGGTGTGGCCGAACGGGCGGTCCCTCCCTCTGTTTCAGAAAAACGATAAAAGACAGAGGACGATGAAGATAGTATGGTTGCTTTGTCTGCTGTGCTTGGGAGGCAGTTTAAAGGCTCAGGTATTGTCGGATTCGGTCTCTTGCCGTTTATCGGGCAGAGTGGTCAGCGGAGAGGATGGGAAGCCTCTCCCTGGCGCTCATATTTTTTTAGGGATAAAGCGAATTTTGGTAGCTGTTACAGATTCGCTGGGAAAATTCGATGTCGGGAAATTACCGGCTGGCGAACAGTGGCTGAAAGTCTCTTTTGTCGGTTTCCGGCCGTTGGAACAAAAAGTTGTGTTGGAAGGACATACTGCTGTCGGGGACATTTCCCTGAAAGCACTTATTCTCGACGAAGTGGTGGTATCGGCACGGCCTCCGCTCACTGTGCAGAAAGGAGATACCTTACAGTTCAATGCGGCGGCTGTCCACTTGGCTGAAGATGCCGATCTGGAAAAACTGTTGAAGAAATTGCCGGGTTTCGAGATTGTAGACGGGAAAATTATGGCCCAGGGGCAGGAAGTGAAAAAAATCACCATCGATGGGATGGAATATGCGATCAATGATCCTGCTGCAGCTTTGAAGAATCTTCCGGCTAAACTCGTTGCCCGTATAAAAATGTACGATGATAAAAGTGAGGAGGCTAAATTCTCGGGTTATGACGATGGGAGTAAATCACGTACATTGAATATCGAAACCCGGAATCCCAACCAGATGAAGGTGTTCGGACGCGGCGAACTGGCTTATGGGCTGGAAAAGGTGAAAGATAAATCCTATTCTGCTTCTGTATCGTTGAATTTATTCGACCGGAAACGAAAGATTACTTTTAGCGGAAATGCCGGCCGGATGGCCTTGAACGACTTGCCGGATGCCCGTTACCGGGATGAAGGGAACAAAAATAAGAACCATGGACTTTGGGGTAATTATTCGTCACAGATCAATAAGAAACTGCAGGTGAGCGGAAATTACCGTTGGAACGCGAACGTAAATAATTCTGCTTCCCTTTCCCGTCAGGAATATTTGCCTACCGGGAATTATGAAAGCCGCGTGTACGATAATGAGAGTCATTCGAACTCGGATAATCAAAGTCATGGAATTAATTTTAGTCTGGATTACAAGATCAATGACAAGAACCGGATCCGGTTCAATCCTGATTTTACTATTTCCCGGGGAAATCAGGAGAGTTTGTCCTGGAATAGCAGTATGGAAAACGGGGATACCTTAAATCGAACAGAAACGAAAGCCATCAATAAAAACGATAGTAAACGGGCAGGAGGTAATTTCTCGTGGATGCATGCTTTTAAAAAGACAGGACGTACCTTGACGTTTCAATTCAGTGGAGGGTATAATGAATCGAATTCCGGCGATTATCAGCATATACACGAGAAAATAACCGAGCGGGGAGATAGTTTGCGTTTTCAGAAAAACGATAATGAACGGATAAACTATTCAATGGGTACCGGATTGTCTTATTCCGAGCCTTTGACGAAGTTTGCGCGTATTAGCTTCAATTATCATTTCCTGACGAGTAAAGATCAGTCGGACCGGCATAGCCTGGCTTACCGGGATGCCGTATTCGAAGAGCTGATCGGGATAGATACGGCCTTAACGAATAAATCGATCAATAAACAAGTCAGTCAGAATTTCGGGGTAAATTATAATTATCATAAAGAGAAAGTTACGCTGAACGGGGGTGGTTCGTTGCGTCTGATGCAGATGGAAAACCGGAACAGGTTTATCGGGAAGCCCGATTCTTTGGTCGGATCCAACTATCTCGATATTTCACCCCGGGCAGAACTATCCTACCGGATGAGTGAAAAACGGAATGTCAGTGTCAACTACAATGGAAATACTTCTTCTCCGTCGGCCGTGCAATTGCAGGATGTATTGAATGTCAGCAATCCTTTACAAGTATCTAAGGGAAATCCTGGATTGAAAAAGTCTTATTCGCATCATCTTTCGATGAGGTATACCAGTTCGGAACCGATGAATTCCCGGTTTTTCTGGGCTAATTTCGATGTACAGCAGACGATCAATCAGATCTCTTCCAATGTAAAATTTATCGGTAAAGACACCTTGATCGATGGATATTTGGTGTCGAAGGGAGGTTCGTTGACCATGCCGGTGAATTTGAATGGGATGTGGAGTATGAATGTACATACCAATTATTCGATGCCGGTGAAAAAAATCCATTTGGATTTCGGGGGAGATTACAGTTATTCGCATCAACCCTCGATTTACGATGATCAGCAGAATGTCACTCAGATGCATCGGGGACAAATCAGTATCGGCGTCAATACCGACTTATCGGAGAATTTCGACTTTTATTGCCGGCATGCTACAAGCTATTCCCATTCCCGGAATTCATCCACCGGTAAAGCTCAGAATCTCGAAGAGACGGTAATGGCCAATTGCAGGTGGCTTTTCTGGAAAGGTTTTTTTGTGGGAGGAGACTATTTTTATACTTATTATTGGAACAAAACAGGGACAGGGACCATCCAGTCGAATAATCGTCTGAACCTTGAATTGGGTAAGAAATTCGGTAAAAAGAAACAGGCCGAATTGGTATTCCGGGCCAACGATATCTTCCGTGACCGGAGCCAGGTGCACTATTCCGTAACCGATTTGTACACCCGGATGGATAGTTCGACTAGTACGCAGGATTATTATATGCTTTCCTTCTCTTACCGTTTTAACCGGATGGGGGATTAGTAATCAATATATGATATTCGTTTTTTTCTGTCTGCCCTTCCTGGATACCATGGCCAGGATAGAAGTAATCATATAATTTTCGGTAAAAGTAACAATTTCCCCAAGTCTATGAAAAACAAAAGTTAAACGTAGACGTGGCCCCATCGACAATAAAGTCGATCGGTGTTTGAGGGCATCCGGACAGAGGTTCCGGGTAATGCTACTAAGTTTTGGTATAGATAAATGTTTCTTGTTCAAAGAAAAAGTATACTTTTGTCTGTGAGGGTCAAAAATTCGTGGTGTTTGTTAGCGAAATCCATAAAGGAGGGGGATGAAGCGGCATTCGAACTTTTCTTTCGGGCAGAATATAATAATGTCGTAACCTTTCTAAATCGGTATCTGAGGAATAGTTTGCTTGCGCAAGATGTTGCTCAGGAATCTTTTATTGCATTGTGGCAAAAAAGAGAACAGATAGATGCTGCAGGGAATATACGGGCATATATTTTTACCATTGCCAGAAACAGGGCTTTAAATGAAATGGCATTGAAAATTAATCAAACCCGGACTGAATGGGAGAAGAACGAGTTGGCAATTGCAATTGAAGCAATGAATGATCCGGATTTGGTGCAGGATATTCAAGCTTTGGAATTAAAGGAGTTGATCAGAAAAGTGTACCTCGAATTACCTGAAAAAGTAGCTGAAAGTTTTATATTAAGCCGGGAATGTGGTTTGAGTTATGAGGAAATTGCTCAAAAAAAAGGAATTACCAAAAAAATAGTGGAATATCGCATTAGAATAGCTTTACAAGTGTTTAAAAAGAGATTGAAAGATTATATGTATTTTTTTCTATTTTGGTAAAATAACTCTATTTTTTCAGGGGAAAAAGCTTGGGGGAATGTATATCATGTAGCTTATTAAAATAAATGGAAAATAATAAACGGGCTGATGACAGATAACAGATTAAAATAGCTGTCTGAAAAGTTTAAAGGTTTATAAATGATGGATAGGAA
>OBJE01001672.1_pt1 | contig 10562 bp, 10 predicted proteins | sample 1519681 | NCBI WGS metagenome assembly OBJE01 (sample SAMEA3888898, study PRJEB22519) | human gut metagenome | biome: human gut; feature: human-associated habitat; material: faeces | place: Denmark | collected 2011 | reverse complement strand
CTACGCAAACTAAGCAAGTCTGATAAGCGGATAAGTAAGATAAGTAAAATGAAAAGGAGTATCGGGAGATACTCCTTTTTTTCGCAGGAAGGGTTTTTATTCAGAAAGGAGAAGGCTGATGGGTTTACCTGTTGCAACATTGAAAAAGGGCGAAGGACGCATGCTTAAGGCAGGCGGTCTTTGGGTATTTGATAATGAAATTGCCGCCGTAACAGAGGATGCGGTCAATGGCGAGCTGATTATGGTAGAGGATTTTGACGGCTATCCCATGGGGACAGGCTTTTATAACAGCAATTCCAAAATTACCATTCGTATGATGAGCAGAAATAAGGATGCGGTGATTGATGAGGCATTTCTGCGCGCCAGAGTAGAGGCGGCATGGAATTACCGCAAACGGACGGTGGATATTTCCTCCTGCCGTGTTATTTTCGGGGAAGCGGATTTTCTGCCCGGTCTGGTTGTGGATAAATTCTCCGATGTGCTTGTGGTACAGTCTCTTGCGATGGGGATTGACCGCATGAAGGAAACGATTCTGCGCCTGCTCATCGAAGCTATGCTGGAGGACGGCATCCATATCCGCGGCGTGTATGAACGCAGTGATGCGAAGGTGCGCAGGCAGGAGGGCATGCAGCCTTGGAAGGGCTTCCTCAGCGAACCCTTTGATACCAAGGTGCAGATTGTGGAAAACGGCGTAAAATATATCGTTGATGTGGAGGAAGGGCAGAAAACCGGCTTTTTCCTTGACCAGAAGTATAATCGACTGTCCATTCATAAAATTTGTCAGGGAATGGATGTGCTGGACTGCTTTACCCATACAGGCTCCTTTGCGCTGAATGCAGGCATTGCAGGGGCAAAAAGCGTGCTGGGGATTGATGCAAGCCAGCTTGCGGTGGATCAGGCAACGGAGAATGCCAAGCTGAATGGCTTGCAGGAGGTTGTGAAATTTCAGTGCGAGGACGTGTTTGCACTGCTGCCCAGACTCGAAGCAGAGGGCAGAAAATTCGATGTAATCATTCTTGATCCTCCTGCCTTTACAAAGTCCAGAAGCTCTGTCAAGAATGCGGTTAAGGGCTATCGCGAAATCAACCTGCGCGCTATGAAGCTGCTGAAGGATGGCGGCTTTCTGGCAACCTGCTCCTGCTCGCATTTCATGACCTATGAGCTGTTCACCCAGACCATCGGGCAGGCGGCGAAGAATGTGCATAAACGCCTGCGTCAGGTGGAATATCGCCATCAGGCACCCGATCATCCGATTCTCTGGGCGGCAGAGGAATCCTATTATCTGAAATTCTATATTTTTCAGGTTATGAATCAGCCTTAATGCGGCGATAAAAAAAGAATGAAGGGCTTTTTCTTTTTGAGAGATGGAAGATTATGTGAACCTATGGCAGATATGAACAGAAGAATGTGGCTGTGGAAAACGTGGATAAATTCCACGTTTTATCCACAATAAAAATCCTTGAAACGTAAGTTTTCCACAAGGTTATTCACAATATCCACAGGTTGTGCAAAAAAAATTTGTGGAAAAATGGAGAGGAATGTCGTTTTTTGTGGAAATTTGAAAAGCCTGAGAATCCGCCGTTTCTGCTTCTGCGGAAAAAGTATCCGATTCCATAAATCAGATTATGGAAACGAAAGCAGAAAAAGCCTACAACCCTTTTTTGATGCTCTTGCGAAAAAAATCGAAAATTCAAATATTTTTTTCAAAAGAAAGAAGGATTTTACGAAATAACGGAGAATATAACAAATAAACAGGAAACCCATTTTGATTACTTTTGAATCTCATCGGCGCGGTGCCGATTAGATATATGTTTTTGATTCTCTGAGAAGATGAGAGAATCCCGAAGGGAGTTGTTAGTATGCGTTATAACATTATTGGGAAAAACATCGATGTATGGGACAAAACAAAGGAAATGGTAGAAAAGAAGATGGATCGAATTGCCAAGCTGTTCCCTGCGGACACAGAGGCAACCATCACATTAAGCTTGGAAAAACAGGTTGCTACGGTGGAAGTAACCATTCCTATGAATAAAAGATATGCACGGGCAGAGGTGCAGGATGCGGACATGACAGCCGCTATGGATAAAACGGTGGATATTCTGGAGGGGCAGGTTGTCCGTTATAAAAAACGGATGCGCACCAAAATCAGAAACGGCGCAGATGCCTATGCGGCAGAATATGCGGCAATTCTGGTGCCTGAGGAAAGTCTGGATGACGAGCCTCTGGTAAAAATCGAGAAGGTAAAGCGTTTTGCCGTAAAGCCTATGGATGCGGAAGAGGCTGTTATGGAAATGGAACTGGTAGGGCATAGCTTCTTTGTATTCCGCGATGCGGAGACAGACGAGGTAAGCGTGGTTTATAAGAGAAAGAACGGCACCTACGGTCTGATTGAGCCCGAATATTAAAAATAAGTTGAAATTAGGATTTTGACTTGCTGAAGCAGAAAAATAAACAGACGAGTTCCTGAGCCTTAGACCGAAAGGTCTAAGGCTTTTCTTATGAAGAAAGAGGGAGAACGATGGACAGAAAACGATTTAAGAAGCAGGTAGCGTTTATTCTGGAGGCGGACAAGGAGAAGAATATTCTTAGACAGACGCACCTGAGCGGGCACGGCAGAAGGGAAAACGATGCCGAGCATGCATGGCACATGGCGATGATGATTTATCTGCTGAAGGAATACGCAAATGCGGAATTTGACCTTGCGAAAACGATGATGATGGCGCTGATTCATGATATTGTGGAGATTGATGCAGGGGACACCTATGCCTACGATACGGCAGGGCTGGCAACGCAGGCGGAACGAGAGGAAAGGGCGGCAGAGCGGATTTTCGGCTTACTGCCCGATGACCAGAGAGATGAGCTGCGCGGATTATTTGAAGAATTTGAAGCGAATGAAACACCAGAGGCAAGATTTGCGCATGTGATGGATAATTTTCAGCCGCTGCTGCTGAATAATGCCAACGACGGCGGAGATTGGCGTGCGCATAGGGTGAGCCGCAGTCAGGTTTGGGGGAGACAGGCGAAAACGGAATTGGGTTCGGCAGAAATCTGGGAATATACAAGAGAGCTGATTGAGGAAAACATTCGGAAAAAGAATATCAAAGAGGATAAATAGGTCAAAAAATGCACTACGATTTCGTAGTGCATTTTTTTGGTATCAGAGCTCTTTTTTCAGCCAAGGCTTTAAACGATAGAAGAAAATGGAAAGAAGGGCGGAAAGTGTCCAGCCGAAGGGCCATGCCATCCAGATGCCGGTTGCGCCGAGACCAAGCCCTTTTGCAAAGAGAAACGCCAACGCCACACGCAGGAAGAGGTCGGTGAAGGTGGTTGTCATGAAATAGAGCATGGCACTGCCGCCGCGCAGCACCCCATCGCACATGACCTTAATCGTTACGATGAAATAGAAGGGGGTGACGATGTGCATATAGTCTACACCTGCCTGAATTGCGGCAGCACTGCTTTCATCCAGAAACAGCCCCATGGCGGTGCGGCCGAAGAAGAAATAGAACAGGAAAAACGGTACGCAGACCAGAATACCGAGGAGCGCCCCCGCCCGAAAGCCTTCGGAAACCCGTTCCTTTTTATCTGCGCCAAGGTTCTGAGCGGTGAAGGAGGAAACGCCGTTGGACAGGGTTGTCATACAGGTGACGGCAAAGGTATTCAGCTTCTGGCAGGCAGAAAAGCCTGCAACAACGGCAGAGCCATAGCTATTGACGGCAGACTGCACGAAAAGATTCCCGACGGAAACAAAGCATTGCTGCAAAATACTTGGAATGGCAACGATGGTAACCTGTACAAGCATTTCTGCGGAAAATTTTGCATACGGCTCGGTGCTTCTTAATTGCTTGATGCGATGCACCAGCGTAAGAAAGGCGAGCACGGATGCCGCGCCCTGTGCGGCGAAGGTTGCCCATGCAACACCGGCAACCCCCATTTTCAGCCAGACCACGAAGAAAATATCCAGAAGAATATTACTTATGGAGGAGCCGATGAGGAAATACAGCGGCGTACGGCTGTCCCCCAGAGAGGTGAAGATGCCGTTGCAGATATTATAAAGATACAGGAACAAAAACCCATAGATATAGATATGCAGATAGAGTTTGGCATCGGCGAAAACATCGGCAGGAGTGCGGATGAGGCGAAGCATGGCACTTCCGCCGAAAATGCCGACAAGCGTCAGAACCACGCTGACCGCAAGACAGGCGCAGAAGATGGTGCAGATAGCCGTTTTGAGTGCGCTGTATTTTTTTGCCCCGAACAGGCGAGATACCACAACGGCACAGCCGATATTGCTGCCGACGGCAACTGCCATGAAAATCATAGTGATGGGGTGGGATGCACCGACTGCCGCAAGCGCGGCTTCTCCGATGAACTGCCCGGCAATGATGCTGTCTGCAATTTGATAAACCTGCTGAAAGGCAACACTCAGCAGCATGGGAATGGAAAACATCCAGAGCATTTTTCGGCTGCTGCCCCGGGTTAAATCTGTAATCAACAAAGTCATCTCCAATCTGAATTTTTGGTGGGTATCATTTTGTTATATTTTTGTCATTTTACCTTCTTTAGACAGTATACTCTTTTTTTTGAGAAAAGAAAGCAAAAAGCAAAAGAATTTTTGGGGAGAGTGTCACTCGCCAAGGGGCTAGGATTGTGGTATCATAACAGGGAAATTGAGAAGAAAAAGCAAAGGGGTTTTGTGTATGGCAAAATTATATTTCAGATACGGCGTGATGGGCAGCTCCAAATCGGCACAGGCACTCATTACGAAATTCAACTACGAGGAACAGGGGATGCGCGTCTGGCTGATGAAGCCTGCGGCAGATACGCGCTATGGCGCAGATAAGGTACATTCTCGCATTGGGCTGGAGCAGCCTGCGGATGTGATTAACGATGATATGGATTTATATGAGGTTTTCCGTGACAGAGAACGGGAATTTTATGATGTGATTATTGTGGATGAGGCGCAGTTTTTACAGCCTGCCCATGTGGAGCAGCTACGGGAGATTGTGGATTATTACAATGTACCTGTGTTCTGCTTTGGACTGCGGACAGATTTTCGGACAAGATTGTTCCCCGGCAGTGCAAGGCTGTTTGAGTTGGCAGATTCCGTGACGGAGCTGAAAACGGTCTGCACCTGTGGCGGAAAGGCTATGGTGAACGCAAGAATTGATGCGGAGGGCAGAGTTGTTACCGAAGGGGAGCAGTTCCTTCTGGGGGGCAACGAAAGCTATCGTCCGATGTGCTATAAATGCTTGAGTCGAAATCAGAGAAATAAAGCAGAAGCGGAACAAAATGCGCTGTTTTTCGTCAGAAGAATAGTGGTATTGAGAAAAAATGTGAAATTTATATAAAGATTTCTTAAAACTTTTTGAACATCCCCTGAAATGCGCAAGTTTTCCTTGTGTACGGGGGTGTTCTTCTGCTATACTATAATAATGTAAAAGTGTGCCTATCGAGCGGCTGTCTGCTTTCGGCACATGTGAGAAAAGAAAAATGAGGTGAACCAAATGGGTTTCTTGGAAAAAATATTTGGGAACTACAGTGAAAAGGAAATCAAGAAAATCAAGCCCATCGTGGCGAAGATTGAAGCACTGGGTCCCCAGTATGAAAACCTTTCGGATGAAGAACTGAGAGGAAAGACACAGGAATTTAAGGATCGTCTGGCAAAGGGCGAAACACTGGATGATATTCTGCCGGAGGCGTATGCGGTGGTAAGAGAGGCGGCTTCCCGTCCCAATGTGCTGAATATGAAGCATTTCCCCGTACAGCTGATGGGCGGCATCGTGATGCATCAGGGACGTATTGCCGAGATGAGAACAGGTGAAGGTAAAACACTGGTGGCAACACTGCCTGCATATCTGAATGCGCTGGAGGGCAAGGGCGTACATGTGGTTACGGTCAATGACTACCTGGCACAGCGTGACTCTGACTGGATGGGTGAGGTATTCCGTTTCTTAGGGCTGAGCGTGGGCTGCATCCTGAACGGGATGGACAACAACGAACGCCGCGCGGCGTATGCCTGCGATATTACCTATGGTACAAACAATGAGTTCGGCTTTGACTACCTGCGTGACAACATGGTAGTACGAAAGGAAAACATGGTGCAGAGAGACCTGCATTATGCCATCATCGACGAGGTTGACTCTGTTCTGATTGACGAAGCCAGAACACCCCTGATTATTTCCGGCAGCGGTTCCAAGTCCACGGATTTGTATCGCGTGGCAGATCTGTTTGTTAAAAAACTGAAAAAGGGTCGGATTTTAAATGAGGATGAGGCAATGAATGCCCTTCTGAAGGAGGAAATTCAGGAGGAAGGCGACTTCGTTCTGGATGAAAAGGCGAAATCTGTTGTGCTGACGCAGGAAGGTGTTGCAAAGGCGGAAAAATATTTCTCCGTGGACAACCTTTCCGATCCCGAAAATCTGGAACTGCAACATTATATCAACAATGCTTTGAAGGCAAACTATAACATGCATCTGGATAAGGATTATGTGATTCATGAGGGCGAAATCGTTATCGTTGATGAATTTACGGGGCGTATGATGCCGGGCAGACGCTATTCCGACGGTCTGCATCAGGCAATCGAGGCGAAGGAAAACGTACAGGTGCGCAGAGAAAGCAAAACGCTGGCAACAATTACCTTCCAGAACTACTTCAATAAATACGCTAAGAAATGCGGTATGACAGGTACGGCGAAAACAGAGGAAGAAGAATTCCGTAATATCTATGGGATGGACGTTGTGGAAATTCCCACAAACCGCCCTATACAGAGAAAGGATCTGGATGATGTTGTGTATCGTACCGAGGCGGGCAAATTCCGCGCGGTGGTAAGAGATATCATTGCGGCGCACGAAAAGGGACAGCCGGTACTGGTTGGCACGGTTACAATCGAAAAATCCGAAACACTGAGCAAGCTGCTGAAGATGGAGGGCGTGAAGCATCAGGTGCTGAATGCAAAATATCATGCACAGGAAGCGGAAATCGTTGCACTGGCAGGGCAGATGGGCGCAGTTACGATTGCGACAAACATGGCCGGCCGTGGTACGGACATTAAGCTGGGCGAAGGCGTTGCAGAGCTGGGTGGCTTGAAAATCATCGGTACGGAACGTCATGAATCCAGACGTATTGATAACCAGCTGCGTGGGCGTGCCGGTCGTCAGGGTGACCCCGGCGAATCCCGTTTCTATATCTCTCTGGAGGATGACCTGATGCGTCTGTTTGGCTCCGAAAAGACAATGAAGCTGGTAGATGCGATGGGCATGACAGAGGACGAGCCGATTGAAGCAGGGATGCTTTCTAAGGCGATTGAAAATGCACAGAAGAAGGTAGAGGGCAACAACTTTGCCATTCGTAAACACCTTCTGGAATATGACCAGGTCATGAATGAGCAGAGAGAAATCATTTATGGCGAAAGAAAACGCGTGCTTTACGGTGAAAACCTGAGAGACAGCATTGTCGGCATGATTGGCGCGGTTGTGGAACGCACGGTGGACGCACAAATGAGCGATGACCAGCTGCCTGAGGAATGGGATATGGCGGCATTCAGCGAATCTCTGAGTGCAATTATTCCTGTCGGCAAGGTGAATATCAAGGATGAAGCGCTGCCTCAGATGACAAAGGATAAGCTGAAGGAAACCCTGACAAAGCTGGGCAATCAGCTGTATGAAATGAAGGAAAAGGAAATCGGTCAGGGCCAGGCTGAGGGCGAAGAACGCATGCGTGAGCTGGAGCGCGTGGTGATGCTGCGCGTGATTGACCAGAAATGGATGGATCATATTGATGATATGGATCAGATGCGTCAGGGGATTGGGCTGCATGCTTATGCACAGAGAGACCCTCTGACAGAATATAAATTTGCGGCGTATGATATGTTCGAGGAAATGAGCAATCATATTCAGGAGGATACGCTGAAGATTCTTTACCGCGTGCGTATCCAGACAGAGGTAAAGCAGGAGGAACCGCCGAAGCAGATGTTTACCAATAAGGATGATTCTGCGGTAAAGCAGCCGAAGAAGCGCGCTGATGAAAAAATCGGCAGAAACGACCCCTGCCCCTGCGGCAGCGGCAAGAAATATAAGCAGTGCTGTGGCAGAAACGTGTAAAGAAAGCGTTATCAAGCGGCTGTGCAAGGCGGAAGCTTGCTTACGCAGATGCACAGACATTTGATAACCTGATGACATGAGTAAGGCGGAGCCTTACGAATGGAAGCAATGGCGTTCAGCCATTGGCTTTCTGAAAAAAAAGAGCGTTATCAAGCGACTGTGCAAGGCGGAAGCTTGCTTACGCAGATGCACAGGTATTTTGCAGCATTTGGGACAGAAAGAGGGAAACAAATGGGAGAAAAAAAGCAATATCGGCTACAGATGGATTTCCCTTTTTATACCCAGAGAATGACGCAGGAAACATGGAAGGAGGAGGGCTTTTCCTCCTTCTCTGAGGCGGACAGCTGGACCTTTCGCAGTTGCGGTATTGCCTCCTTGCGTATGATATTGGAGGGCCTTGGCAAGCAGGTGGAGCGCCATGGCACAATGATTGCAAAGGGTGTTGCGGCAGGTGCCTATAAAGAAGGTGTCGGCTGGATTCACTGGGGGCTGGCGAAGCTTGCGGCGGATTACGGCATTTACGGCGAGGCACTGCGCGAAAAAACAGCAGAGGACTTAAAGCAGGAGCTGGGTGCAGGGCATCCCTGCATGGTTTCTGTGGCACCCCTTTTTCAAGGGGGCAAGCCCAAGCCGGACGGCAGCGGTGTTTACGGGAAAAGCGGACATTTGGTGCCTGTGCTTGGCTATGAGACCGAGGACGGCAGACTGACAGCCTTTCTGGTGCATCATCCGTCTGCCTTTTTGGAGCAAAACAAGCCGAATTGGTGGGTGCCGATAGAAGATTTTTCGGCCTCCTTCGGCGGCAATTTCATTCGATTTTCAACGGAAAATTTTTCCGAGGAAGATAAATAGGACAAACTGTCTTTGGTGGCAAGCCCAAGCCGCAGGATGCTTTGTCAACTAATAAATCAATTCTATTTTCATTATGAAGGAGATGATTTTTTATGTTCGAGTTAGAACAGATCCGTCTGGGCCTTTCTGCTTATGACGAAAAATTAAAGGAAATGGGGGCTTCACTTTGACGTCGCTGGCGCGAAGGAGAAGATAAACGAATTAGAAGAGCTTTCCGCAGACCCCGATTTCTGGAATGATCTGGAAAAGAGCCAGAAAACATTGCAGAAGCTGAAAGCACTGAAAAATAAGGTCGGCAAATATGAAGGCCTTGTAACAACCTACGAGGACATTCTGACACTCATCGAAATGGGCATCGAGGAGCAGGATGACAGCGTATATGAAGAAGTAAAGGAAATGAACGATTCCTTCCTTGCGGAATACGAGGCACTGCGCATTGCAACGATGCTCGATGGCGAATATGACCGCAACAATGCCATTGTTACCCTGCATGCGGGGACAGGCGGCACAGAGGCGTGTGACTGGACAAATATGCTTTTCCGCATGTATTCCAGATGGGCGCAGAAGGAAGGCTTCGAGGTGGAGGTACTGGATATGCTGGACGGCGATGAAGCCGGACTGAAATCTGTTACTATTCAGGTAAACGGCGAAAATGCCTATGGCTATCTGAAATCCGAGAAGGGGATTCACCGTCTGGTGCGTGTGTCTCCCTTCGACAGCGCAGGCAGACGGCAGACCTCTTTTGCGTCTTGCGATGTTATGCCTGAAATTGAGGATGATACGGAAATTGAAATCAAGCCGGATGATATCCGTATTGATACCTACAGAGCCAGCGGTGCAGGCGGTCAGCACATCAACAAGACCTCATCTGCAATCCGTATCACACACTTCCCTACGGGGGTTGTGGTATCCTGTCAGGAGGAGAGAAGCCAGTTTGCCAATAAGGATAAGGCATTCAAAATGCTGAGAAGTAAGCTGCTTGCCCTCAAGATTGAGGAGCAGATGCAGAAGCTGGCGGAAATCCGTGGGGATGTAAAGGAAATCGGCTGGGGCAGCCAGATTCGTTCCTACATCTTTATGCCCTATACTCTGGTAAAGGATCACCGGACAGGCGAGGAAACCGGTAAGGTGGACGCGGTGATGGATGGTGAGATTGATAACTTTATCAGCGCATATCTGGCATGGATTCACAGCTGATTTTCCGGAGGGAAGAGCCTTGAAAGAGATTATCATTACCAAAAACGAGGAAAATCAAAGGCTGGACAAGTTTCTGCTGAAATATATGAATAAGGCCTCCAAGGGCTTTATTTATAAAATGCTGCGGAAAAAACGCATCAAATACAACGGCGGTAAGGCAGAGGGAAACGAACTGCTTCGGGCAGGGGACACCCTCAGGCTTTACCTCGCCGAGGAAACGATGCAGTCCTTTATGGAGGAAAAAACGGTGCCTGCGGCAAAAAGGCATTTTGGCATTGTGTATGAGGATGACGAGATTCTGGTGGTTTCCAAGCCGGCAGGACTGCTCACACATCCCGAAAAAAGCAGTGATACCGATACGCTGATTGATCAGGTGCTTTATTATCTTTATCAGAAGGGGCAGTATACCCC
>OBJE01001665.1_pt1 | contig 10608 bp, 19 predicted proteins | sample 1519681 | NCBI WGS metagenome assembly OBJE01 (sample SAMEA3888898, study PRJEB22519) | human gut metagenome | biome: human gut; feature: human-associated habitat; material: faeces | place: Denmark | collected 2011 | reverse complement strand
ACTTATTATATTATCACAATATAACATATAGGTCAACAATTATTTTAAATTAATATACCTAATTTTAAAAATATTTAAATAATAAGCAAACTTAATTTTTCTTAATCCAAAAACCATATACACACCTCGTTCCATCACGGGAACAATCATATGTATCATATATCACCCCATCTTTTACACAAGTATAGTGCTTGCTTAAGGAGAGAATAAGAATCCCTTTTGGTAATTCATCTTTTTTTAAGTGGACTTTACAACCTTGCCCGACTAGCATTGTTGGAACCCATTCCCACCCCTTTAAACTATTAATGTATTTTTTAGCAACTTTTAACGGTGTTCCATTTCTACAAGATTTACCGCCATTTAATTTTTTCAAATCATTGTAAACTTCTAAATAATCTTTTTGTGTAGCATTGCATATAGCTCTAATTACGCAATCATTAACGTTGTTAGCTTTAAAATATCTACTCCTACCGCCATCACTATAAACAAATTTCATTTAATGCCACTCCTTTTTCTTAGTAATCCTTTACACCATTAATTATATACCATTTTATTAATAATGTAAAGGATTATTTATATTTTCTTTTTATTTAATTTCTTTTGTTTTAAGATTAGTTACAAATATATCGTAACTATCTTTGTTTTGCGCAATTGCTATTACCTCATGGTATGTCATATAGTTAAAGTTCAATAATTGAAAGAGTTTTTCACCTTTACCATAGATAAGAAACTCGTTTGTCAAATCATCGTAGATATTAATATTTTTATTTCTTAAATCATTTTCTAAAATATCTACTAATACATTATTACATATAGAGCAATTATTTAATGTATTTATTTTGTTGTCTTTTGTAGTTACAAGAATATCATTACTTTTCTTAATTGCACTTTTAACGTTATCTAATGTAATAATATTATTGGTGTTTAGTTCTTTTACCTTTAATTTCATTATTATTATGTCTCCTTTCATCTAATATTATACTAGCGTTCAATAAATAAGTCAACAATTATTTTTTAAATTTTTTTTAGTTAATCTCTTGACGGATCTGTTTTTTCTTGATATAGTTGGGTTATAGGGAATAAATAGGAAAATTCGAAATGTCGGAAATCCAGTAAAGCAGGGGGTTTATCCTTTCTACAAAAAATAAAGGGTTTAAAGTTTGCAATGTCGCAATTCGAGTAAAGCGTACAATGTATAATGTCGCAAAGTTTTAAACCGTGGTATGTAAAATGTGGGTTTTAAAAGCAAACAATTTTACAATTGATACATTTATCGTCGCTTTTGGTTCTTAAAAGTTATTAATATAAGGGTTTCATAATTGCTTTTGTAACCATTTCATTGCTATACAATGTGGTGACTTCGCTTGTGTTTGGCGTAAGGAATGTTGATTGTAAATAAGATGGTTGTAAGTATTAGCTAGTTGTATTTGTTATTATGTTTATAATTAATAGATTTAATAGAATGTGTTTATGGTCTACAAAGTTAATATAATTCATCAAATCTATATATGGGTGTATATAAACCATATGACATTGTGTAGAGTTGTTTTATTGTTTTATGATAACTATATATAATCATTCATTATTGCTCTCGTATGGTCGATAATGGAACATTGTAAAGTATTAATAAATTATATTAATGGTTATGTTGTTTTAAAAATAGAATTATATTGATTAAATCTAAATAATTTGTTTGGTAGTATTATGCTTATACTATATTAAACGTTCAAAAATAAATAATTGAAATTAAATATTGACATTAGTTAAATATATGATATAATTAGTATCGTAATCAAGGTTTGATATAAAAGATATCGATAAAACTATAATAAAATATATATAGTATCTATATAATAACGCTAAAAATATTTTTTTATTTTATAGTTTTGTTAATAAAAATAATTTTTTATTTTTCAAAATCCTAGATTGCATAATAAAAATATTTTTTCAAAACGGAGTTTTATCAATAAAAATAATTTTTTAAATTACAAATGTGGAGGAAGTACATATGGATAAAAACGAACAAGATAAAAATTTTAAAAGAGGAGATGTGGTGTTAGTTGATTTGGGAGAACAAAAAGAAAACAATATTCAAAGCGGTGTAAGACCATGTGTTGTTGTTAGTAACAATGTTGGCAATAAATATAGCGATATTCTAATTGTTGTACCATTAACTTCAAAAAAGAAAAAACACTTGCCAACTCATACAATATTAAATCTAAATTATAAAGAAAGTATTTGTTTGTGTGAGCAAATTACAACTATCGCAAAAAAACAAGTTGTAAAAACCTTAGACAAATTATATTACGATGAAATGGAAGATTTGGAAAATGCTTTAAAATGTGCATTAAGAATTTATTAAAAATTTGTGATTAAATTGTATTGACTTGTGGAAAAATAAATTATATAATGTAGTCGTATTAAGAAAACAAATAGAAAGAGGTTGTACGAAAATGATAAGAGAAGTAGAAATATTTTTAAATGGATTAATTAAAAATGATGGTAAAGATAATACATATAACATTTACAAAAAGAATTTAGAAATGTGGTTTGATTTTCAAGAAATTAAAACATTGGATGATTTGTTAAAAATTACATCTTTTGACATTGAAGAATATAATTATTTTTTGGTAAAAAAAGGATTGTCTGTTAATACTCAATTTAATTATACAATGCCTATCAAACAACTATATAATTATTTTTATCAAAGAGGATTGATTGACAAAAGTCCATATTTGTTAAAATACAAAATTAGAAATAAGAAAGAAACAAAATTTCTAAATACACAAGATGCTTTAAAATTAATTCGTGGTCTTAAAAAACCAAGAGATAAGGCTTTGTACAGTTTAATCTTAGAAACTGGTATGCGTTATGGAGAAGTTACAAATATTTGCATTAAAGATATTCAAGAAAGCGAAGATGGTGGATTCGTTAGAGTTGTCGGTAAGGGAAACAAGGAAAGATTTTTAGGATTTTCCAAACCTACTTTAAACTACATAAAAGATTATATTGTTAATGATAGACCACAAGCAAATAATGATATTTTATTTATTACTAAACATGGTAATAAAATAGATAAAAGAAATATTAATAACAATTTTAAATCGGTATTAAGAAAAAACGGATTTGAAGATTACAAAGATTTTCATTTTCATTGTTTAAGACATAGTTTTGCAAGTATTCAAATTGAAAATGGAGCAAATGTTAAAGAGTTACAAGAAGAATTGGGGCATAGTGATATTAGTACCACATTAAATATTTACTCTCATGTTACAAAAAATAAAATGGTTAATAGAATGAGTGCTAATGGATTATTAAATCAATTGTAGGCTATTTGTCTATAATTGATTTGGCTATTTGTCTCAAATAGGAGGATTTTATGAAAACAAAGAAACAAGCAATTGGCGTTACAACAGCCTTGATGTTGTCTATTAGTTCGGTATTTCACCCAATTGTAAAACTAAATACTAAACACAAAGAAAAAGTAACCAATATGGCAAAAAGGCAAATGAAAGCATTAGATGATAATGTTAAAAAGAAACAATTGGAAAAACAACAAGAAGATGAAAGAATTAGGCAATATTCACTTGCTCAAGCTAGAGCAAGAGAAGAACAAAGAAAACAAGAAGAAGAGAGATTAAAATTAGAAAAAGCAGAGCAAGAGAGACAAGCTAGGTTGGCTATGTATAACCATAGTGTTGATATTCATACAAATATTAATGTTCAATTAACTGACCCAAATAAAATTGATAATCAATTGTTTAAAAGCGTTGCTCAAAATTATCCACAAATTGATATTGGGTTTGCTTACTCTGTATGGAGGCTAGAAACAAGTAATGGAACTAGTTCGGTATGGTTGACTAAAAACAACCCAGGAGGCATTGGCGGTCAAAATAATTATCATAGTTACTCATCACAAGAAGATGGTTTTCATGGATTATTTAGATTATTAACAAAATATGTTAATGAATATGGCTTAGATACTCCTTATGCGATTGGTTGTCGTTGGGATAATAGCAATTGGGGTGGAAAGGTTGTAGAAGTTTGGAGGGAGTATATTGATTAACTTAGAACTTTTATTAAGAGATGTAGAGATTAGAGAAAGGAAAAATTACTTTAACAATAACAAAGATACCAAAAATATTCCTTTACAAGTAGTAGTAAGAAATTTAATTGATTTTGGGATAGTTGATTTAAGCAAGTATAGCAATAAAATTGTAAATTTATTATTATATTATAATATGACTTGTATTTTAGTTGATTATTTAAGAGTTCAACCGCAAGGAGATTATGATAAGATAGATAGTGAATTATTTTATAGTTGTTTAAATAAAAATAAAAACGACCCAAACATTGAAATGGTTTTTAAAGAGTGTATGAGATTGGGTATTTTAAATGTGGATAGTTAAATAATAGGAGGAAAATATAGTTATGAGGCTACGTGAGTATGACGTTTCACACGCAAAATCTATTACGAATGAGTTTGAAGTTGATTTTAATAAATTAGCACAAGTAAGATTTGAAGAATTGTTAGATAAATTGCAATCGTTGGATATTAAATATATATTTTTAGATATGGACGGAACTATTGTGGAGTATTGCAATGGCAATAGTATGTTTATTGATAATTGGTTTAAACCACATCAATTTTATTATAAAACGCCACTAGTATCTAATATTAAAATGATTGAAAGATTATCGCAAAGATTAGGTTGCAAAGTATTTATTTTGTCAGGAGCACCTAATAATCTAGTCATGGAGGCTAAAATGTCTTGGCTAAGAGATTGGATGCCATTTGTTCACGATGTTTTTCTTATTGGTAATCAAGAATACAAGGTTGATTCTATCCAACAAGTTTTAGAATCTCGTTTGCCTCGTGAGGAAATTGAGACACTAAACAAAGAGAGAATATTACTTATTGATGATGAATTAGAGAATTTACGCAAAGCAGAACGAAATGGATATAGCGTTTTGCACGTATCTAGTTTATGTATGTAAGGGAGGATAGAAAAAAATGAAATGTAAATATTGTGGTAAGGAAATGTGGCTTGATGATGTTGATTTTAATTTTAAGGGTAATAAAGATAAGTATTGGATTTGTAGAGAATGCGACGCTGCTGCTATTGAGAAGATACGTTTTAATAGAACTGTTAGTGTAACATTTGAAAAAGAGGAACAAAAAAATGCCTAAAAGTAAATATAGTTATTATAGAATGATAAACATTTTAAATTATTAGAAAAAATTAGAGAAAGCTATGGTGAGAATAAATGATTTATAATGATAATGTTTCACATCCATCACATTATACAGATGGCAAAATAGAAGTAATTGACTTTATCGAAGATAAGGGTTTAGGATTTAACTTGGGTAATGTAATTAAATATGTTAGCAGAGCAGGAAAGAAAAAATCCAATAATCCTGATAAGCACGTCGAAGACTTAGAAAAGGCAAAATGGTATTTAGATAGAGAAATCAAGTTATTAAAAAAGAAAAACTCTAATTCGCAAAGTCAAGATATATTAAAATTTATCAAAAATGAAAAATAACAAGGGGGTGAAAATAATGAGCGAACACAAAATTTCCTCACTTGAAGAAAAATTAGTTAATGATGAAAAGTTTATAAATATTATTGAGCAATTAGTAGAATATTTTAGAGAAAACAAAATCAATAATTCACAACTTTTAATTGGTGGAGAAATAATATTTTCATACGTTCAACCAATAAATTTTAATGATATTGATAGCTTAAAATCATCGGCGTCAAAATAGTAAAAACAAAAAATAAGAAAGGAAAAAGATATACGATGAACGAACTTAGATATTTACAATATATACCTATTAATAAATTTGAAAGAGATGATGTTCAAGAACAAATCAAGCGATTGACAAATGAAAATTGTGTTCTAAGAAAAGAACTTGATGATTTGCAAATTATTTGTGAATATTTGCGAAAAGAAAATAGGGATTTGGTTGAATTATTATATGATTTAAGAAAATATATTAAAGAAAATAGGTTGTAAAATATATTAAAATAACAATTAATCTTTGGTTGTGACGATTATTATTTCTTAAGTGATATAAGCCACCTTAAAAAATGAAGAAAAGGCGCTTTAATTATTGACACCAATAAATTTATTTGTTATTATATTATTGTTCCACGCAACTAAAGCGTGTTTACATATAATTATTATTAAAAAGGGAATATAACAGGAGGAAGAAAAATGACAAAAAGAGAAGAAAAAATCAAAGTAGATATGAATGGAGAGGTTAAGTGGTATAATGAAGAAAATCAATATGGATTTATCATTTGCGACGATATTGATGAAGAGGTGTTTTTTCATAAATCACAAGTAATTAGTAGTATTACTCTACAAAGCGGTGACAAAGTTTCTTTTGATTTAGTAAAATTTAAAGGAAAATATCAAGCTAGACAAGTTGTTTATGTCGCAACTAATTAGAGGTTGATTAAATGAATAGAGAGCAAAGAAGAGCGCTTGCTAAAAAAATTAGTAACAAGTCTATAAGAAGTGCATTGAGAAATAAAGGATTGATAAATAGATTAGAAGATAATCAAGAGGTATATTTGAATATCGATGTAATCTATAAAAACCATGATGGAAAATTCAATGAAAAATATGAAGAAATTATTAATAGATTAAAAGATAAAGTTTGTCATGTTAGAATAATTGATGAAGAAAAAACAAAAATGGGAGTGTATGGTATATACGAAGATGAAGTGCCATACTTTCATATAAAAGAATTATTATTAAAGGAGGATAAAGATGAGCAAGAAACGAAAACGATTGTTTAAGCTATTTCAAGCGGTTGGGTTTCAACGAAATGAGTTTGATGAAGAGCTAAAAACTTGGAAAGGATATACTTACGCTCAAATTAGAAGCCATTATAAAAATGTGACTTTGCCTAGTATTCAAGCAGAGCGTAGTATTCAAAGGGTTGCACAATTAATTAATCGTTAGGGGCGATATAATATGAGTATAGTACCATGTGAAATTAATGATTATGTTGAAAAATGTATTATGGAATTAAATTATTTAATTAATAACCAAGAATATATTTACAACAAGGTGTTATTAACACCACAAGAAGTAGAGTATGAAAATGCGCCAGAAATAGTTAGAGATATTATGGATGGTGTGTGCGAATTATTACAATCATATTTAGAGCATGAGTATATATTTGGATATGTTTCTAATGAATATGAGGGTATTATGATTTTAATTTAAGAATAGTAAAAACAGGAGGAAAATTATGTTACAAACAAAAAGCAAAACACTAACAAAGGAAACTATGTTAATTATCGAAGAGAAAGACGTAGAATTGTTATTAGATTTATTAAATAAATTTAAAGAAACTGGAGAAAATGAAGCTACTTTTGAAGATGGGGTTGGAAATACAACTAAAATTGTGATTTTACCATAATAAAAAATAAATAATAAATAACGAAAGAGGAAAATGTATGGAAAATAAAACTAAATTAAAACAAGGTTCAAGAAAATTTTATTGTTTAGGGCAAGTGTCTATTAGTGATAAATCATTCTCGTTTGATAATGATTCAAAAAATAACCCTAACTATGTATATAGTAGCGTTGATTTTCAAGTAAATTCAAATACATCAACTGATTGGTTTAGATTAATTGGTGGATATATGAAAGATGGTTCAAGCAAAATCTATTGTCATGGATTAAAAGAGATGAACGGTAGAATGGTTGGAGATTGGACTAATAGAATCGTATTAGATTGGTCTAGAAGATTTGATGTTGATGAACTATCGTTGATTGACCCAAATGATTTTATTACAATTAAACTTGGTAAAGATGATGATGGAAAATTAATTGAAAAAAAATTCTTATCAGAATACGATGCAATCAAATACTTAAACGAAGTGTTAAAAAATGGAATGATTGTTAAAATTAGAGGTGATTTAGAGCCAAAATTAGCAACAACAAAAGAAAATGGTAGCAATTATTCTCGATTAGAGCCAAAAATTAAAAGTATTGAATTAGTCGAAGGAGAACAATCTGAAAAGGCTAAGTGGACTTATAATTGCGTTTTACCATTATTGATTACCAAAGATTCAGTAGAACAATCAGCAAAACCAAATGAAGATGGTCTTGTAGAGTGCGATGCGTTTGTGGCTGGGTATTTGGGAAAATTTAATGGAGTTGAATACAAAGAAACAGTTGCATATCCAATCAAAGTTAAAATCAATGCTAAGAAAGTTCCTTTATATGAAAAAGTTATTAAGGCGTATCTTAGACCTCAAAAAGATTATGTAATTGAATTATATACACAATGTTTATTTGTAACCCAAGGAGAAACAGTTCAATTAGGTTATGAGGATTTAAGCGAAGATATGAAATTACAAATTGAGTGTGGCTTAATGACAAAAGAAGATGCTTTAAAGGAAGCTACTGCTGGGGGTTCTTTAGTTCATTATTTAGAATTTGTTAGACCGCATACTATTAAAAACGATAGCGGTTCATTGGTGTGCAAAATTAATAAAGAGGCATATACCGATAAAAATATTACAAATGTTTTATCGTTGGTTAAATCTACTAATGAAAATACAACAATGAAAACAGTGGAGATTAAACCGTTAGAAGAGAGTGTTGGTGATGCTATTTTAGATAAAGAATTCGAAGAAGTGTTTGGAGATGATGATTTTTTTAGCGATTTAGCACTTTAAAAAACGTTATCCATTGAGAAATTCTTGATGGATAATTAATATTTTTAATATAAATTTAGGAGGAGAAAATATGGCATTTAGAATTAATACAGTTAAAGCAGATATTTGTTCATATCCGCATACGATTATCATGGGTGAACGAAAAACAGGTAAGACAACTATGTTTAGAGACTTGATAATTGAGCGCTACGGAAGCCCAGAATATGGTTTATTAATTTCTTGTGGAGCAGAAAAAGGATATAAAGCACTAGATAATTTACAAGTTGAAGATGCTCCGTGTTGGACTAAAGAATATGGATATGAAGAAGAGGATTTGCCACAAGATTTGTGGACGAGAGGTTTTGTTGAAATTGTTGATGAACTTGTAGAAACTGCTCATAAACAAAATATTAAAATTGTGGGAATAGATACCCTTGATGAATGGTATAACATTGCAACTAAAAGGGTGTTTGATGAACACAAGAAAAAATACGGAGAATATCCAGATTCGTTAAATAGCGCTTTGGGTGGTTTCATGAGAGGTCGTGATAGGGTTATTGCATTATTAAACGGTCAATTAGAAAGATTAGAAAATGCTGGTTATCACCCTATTATTATTTGTCATACAAAAAATAAAGATAAAACAGATGCTAAAACGGGTTTGAAGTATGAACGAATTACAAATAATCTAGACGATAAAACTTTTGAATCAATTGCTGGCACATCTCAATGGGTTTTGAATGTTGTTGTTGACAGAGATATTAAATCGAGTGGCAAAAAAGATAGTTTTGGAAATTTAATGGCAGGGGATTTGATTTCTAGTGAACGCATGATTTATTTTAGAGATGATAATCCGTTAATTGATGCTGGTGGAAGATTTGTTGGATTGCCTGAAAAATTACCTTTATCAGCAAAAAGTTTTTGGGATGCTTTTGAATTAGGGGTTAAAAATTCTCGTACTACTAAAATCACAAATGAAGAAGAAAAAGAACAAATTAAAAAAGAACAAGAGCAACAAGAAATGATTGCCAAAAAATCTCAACAATTAGAGCAATCACAAGCTAGTGAAAGAAAAGATGAGTTAGTTAACACTATTAAAGAAAAAATGGGCAATATTAGAGATGCCAAAGACAGTGTAAAGGCTCAACAAGTTAAAGAATTATTTGCACAATATGAAGTAACATTAAAAGAATTAGAAAAGTTATCTTTAAAAGATTTAATTGAGTTGACAAGTGCAATTAAAAAGCTATAATATAAATAGGGGATTTATTCCCCTAATACATAAATTAAAAATGAGGTGATAGTGATGGCTAAGATGTCTAAAAAACAAAAAGAAGAATTTGATGAATTATGTAATTATGTTAAATCTAACATTTTACAATATGGAGATGATTTAGCCTTTCCAAAGCAAATGGCATTAAGACTAAAAGGTATGGCGGTAGGAAAGCATATAGCACGCAAAGAAGATAAAATGCTATATACTTATAAAATGATTTTATTTGCCTTTAAAAAAGAAGAGAGAAATATTTTAAATTATATTGCAAAAACAACATTTAAGAATGAGCAACATAAAATTAATGGAATTTGTTTAATTGCTGAGAAAAATTTGAATGATATTAAATTAAAAGCCATGCAAGCACATAGGAATAAAAAAATCAACGAAGAAAAACAAAGCGAAATTGCAAATGATATTAAATTAATGAATGAAGTTAAAAATAATTATAAAGTTAAAAGTGTAGGAAAGGAAAAATTTGACGATTTATGGTAGATATAAATAATTTAACACCAATCCAACAAGAAGTTTATGAAGTAGCAAAAATACTAAGAGGGTATACAGAACCAATCGAAGCAAATATTTGTGGTTGCTTTTATAAAGAACCTGAGTTGTTGTATGGCTTTACAAATTTAAGTATAGAAGATT
>OBJE01001652.1_pt1 | contig 10686 bp, 8 predicted proteins | sample 1519681 | NCBI WGS metagenome assembly OBJE01 (sample SAMEA3888898, study PRJEB22519) | human gut metagenome | biome: human gut; feature: human-associated habitat; material: faeces | place: Denmark | collected 2011 | reverse complement strand
TCCACGTAATCTGCATAAAGCATCGGACCTTCGCCCTCATACTCCGGCATATACTCATATTCTACGCGGGCACGTACTTTGACCCAGTCTTTCGTCTCAAGCAGACGGGCATTTTTTGCCTTGCACATGAAACCTAAGAACGTCATATCTGCCTCGCAGCAGGTCATCGCCATACGTCCAGGAACAAAGTTGTTCTTCGGGAAATCCGGGGTTTTCAGTACCATGCCGGTAAATTCAACGGTCTTTCCACGGTAACGGTCCGGTTTATCCATCGCATCAATATACCAGATACCATATGCCTCCGGCGGAATCTCGATCACTTCGGCATTGACATCAAATGGAAGATCCGCTTCGGTCACTTCCTCAATTTCGCCCTCTGCGTCCTCAAATACGATCTGAACCTGCGGGTTCATGCCCTTTAAAGTACGGCGGTATACATCCAGATCCTCGATCTCGTCGCAACGGTTCATGATAATCATTTCCGTGTTGCGAACCATGGCACCAATCAATGGTTTCATGTTCTGCAGGTATAAATCAAATGTGGAACCATCGATGATCGTGATCTGCTGATACAGATCCCAATCGTTCGGAAGTTTCAGGGCATCCAGATTCCACATACCGTTCCACTCCATCAGAACTCGCTCCGGATTGTAAAGGAGTTCCAGATCCTGTAGGTATTCCGGCGTCAGCTTTTCCGCTTCCTCTATATAGACAACCGCTGTATGAGTCTGCTTTAAAAGCTCCTCATCATACTCTTCCTCGCCCTCTTCGCAGACAATCAGAAGTGTTTTTCCTTCGGTCTGGAAATAATCCTGCTGCATTGTAAATTTAATAAACTGGGTTTTTCCAGCTTCCAGAAAACCATTGATGAGAAACAACGGCATCTTATCTTCATTCATAGTTCATTCTCCTTGTATTTACGCGTTGAACGCTGCCTTCAGACCCTCTTCGTCCAGCTCGGCACCGATCACGCACACCTTTCCGGTAAAATCCGGTGCTCCCTCACGGATCTCAGCCTGCTCCGGAACCATATCAAAATGCAGCCATACGCCCTTTTCTTCACTCGGGACCATGCCTTTCGCACGCAGAACCTCGCCGTATTTATCACCATAAGCCAGATCATCCAGAATCTTCTGCAGATCTTCCTTCTTCATCACGCCGACATTCTCCAAGCCCCAGCTTGTAAATACATCATCTGCATGATGGTGTCCTTCGTGATCGTGGTGGTGGTCATGGCAGCCACAGCCACACTCGTCATCATGGTCGTGATGATGATGCTCATGGTCATGATCGTGACAGCCACAGTCATCATCATGGTCATGATGATGGTGCTCATGATCGTGATCATGACAGCCACAATCGCAGTCATCGTCATGGTGATGATGCTCGTGATCATGATCATGGCAGCCACAGTCGCAGTCATCGTCATGGTGATGGTGGTGATGCTCATGATCGTGGTCATGGCAGCCGCAATCGCAGTCATCGTCATGATCATGATGGTGATGATGCTCATGCATATGCTCTCTTGCCTCTTTCATCAGCTCCTCTGCCATATCGTCTTCCTGCTCGATCATCTCAAGAAGCTGTGCGCCGGTCAGCTCGCTGCATGGAGTGGTCACGATGGTTGCCTTTGCATTGTGCTGGCGAAGCATCTCAACCGCGCCCTGTACCTTCTTCGGATCCGCTACATCGGTACGGCTTAACACGATCGTGCCTGCATTTTCGATCTGGTTGTTGAAAAACTCACCGAAGTTCTTCATATACATACGGCATTTGTTGACATCTACCACGGTAACCGCACTGTTTAACATAACCTCAATCTCAGAAGCTACATTTTTTACTGCATTCATAACATCAGACAGCTTGCCGACACCTGACGGCTCGATGATAACACGATCCGGCTGATATTTGGTCAGAACTTCCTCGAGGGAACGTCCAAAATCGCCGACCAGAGAGCAGCAGATACAGCCGGAGTTCATCTCACGGATCTCGATGCCAGCGTCTTTTAAAAAACCGCCGTCAATGCCGATCTGTCCAAATTCATTTTCAATCAGAACGACTTTCTCGCCTGAAATTGCTTCTTTTAAAAGCTGTTTAATAAACGTAGTCTTTCCTGCACCCAGGAAACCGGAAATAATATCAATCTTTGTCATTTTACTTACCTTCTTTTCTGTACAAATGTGTACTGACTGTAAATCATTGTCCGCCCGGTACCTGGCATCCCGGCAATGCATAGCTTTACATCGCCCGAATCTGCCGAAGTTCCGATCAGCCACTTATTATTTTACACAAATACCTAGTAAAGTCAAGCATCGGCAAAATCCCGTTACTGGGCGCGTGTGAACAGTAACGTTTTTAGCCTCACATATATGCAGCCTTTTTGAGACCAAAAACGCCCTATAAAGACACAGTAATCGTCCGCTTCCAGCTCGCCCCAGCATACACTGCCGTGATAAGCTCTGCCAGCCAGAACGCGTGCCAGACACCGGTAGGACCGATGATCCGGCTGAGCACAAATGCGATCGGAATGATAATCACGGCATAGCGCATCAGGGAAATTTTCAGAGATTTAAGTCCCATTCCAAGTCCCTCAAACGCGCCGGAAGCAATGACGGAAACCGTTGACATGACAAAGCCCGGGCTGATGATCCGGAGCGCCGTTCTGCCGATCTCCACCGTCGAAGGCGTCTGTGTAAACAGCCCCATCAGGAAATCCGGCACCAGCTCGCCAAGCAGGGTTCCCGCTGTCATGATAATGCCAACAATCATAAGGGCCGCGCGGAAGATCTTTTTCACCCTCTCCTGCTCACCTGCACCGTAATTGTAACCGATCAGCGGGCGCATTCCCTGCACCACGCCGCTGGCTCCCTGATAAAGCAGTGCCTGCAGCTTGTAGTAAACACCCAGCACCAGAATATATACCTGCGAAAATGGTGCCAGAATCGCATTGAGCGCCGTCAGAAGCAGGGATGTCAGCGCCATATTGAGTGTTGCCGCGATTCCGACTGAATACATACCGCCGCAGATCTCCTTCGACGGACGCATTTCCCGCAGCGAAATCTCCACATTTAACGGTTTCACATGGTTTAAAATCAAATAAAACAGCAGCGACGCCGTCTGCCCGATTCCTGTCGCCCACGCCGCACCGCAGATTCCCAGTTCCGGCATGGGGCCTAATCCAAAGATAAAGATCGGGTCCAGCACGATATTGACGCCGCATCCAATCAAGACGGCTGCCATCGATATTTTCATCTTTCCAACCGACTGGTAGACCTTTTCATATGCCATTCCCATCGTGTCGATCGTTGAAAACAGAAACACATTGCAAAAATACGTCAGTCCGTAGGAAATCGTTACCTCATCGCTCGTAAACATCCGCAGGAAATACGGAATCACCGCCATTCCTAAAATCGTTAAAATCATTCCATGTAAGGCACTTAAAAATACTCCCTGCGATGCTGTCTGGTTCGCCATCCGTCTTTTTCCTTCGCCGAGGCGTCTCGCCACCATCGCATTGATACCAACGCCAAACCCAACCCCGGCTGCATGCGCGAGGTTCTGGATCGGATAGACAAGCGAAACCGCCGTCATCGCGTCCTCACTGATCATTGCCACGAAAATGCTGTCCACGATATTGTAGAGTGCCCCGGCGATCATCGATATGATGACCGGGATTCCCATCGAAAGCAGCAGCGGGACAACTGGTTTTTCTTTCATGTAGGTCTGATCCATTTTTTCATCTCCATTCCCTTTTTTATTTTTCACTTTTCATGAGCGTTTCTGACACATTCTTCGCAGAAAAAACACTTAGGTTTCTTCTGCAAAGCATTTCTTATCAAATAAAAAAGAGACTACGGACTTTACTGTTTATCTCAGAAACAGTACAAACCCTATAGTCTCTTTAACGCTTAGACAAGCTATTCGATTTTCGTTTTCTATCGCCGACCAGCAAATCTGCAAGCTTTTGCTGGCGATCTGCCCATTCCGGCAACCGGATATTATTATAACCGCAAGCCATTTTATTTGTCAACCACTCCCCGGCAAATCATCGCGGCAAACGCATGAGCACGTTACTGTACACGCATACGTGTCCAGTAACGGAATTTGCCGTGGCTTCGCATTTCAATACGGCAAATTCCTGCTGCCACCACGTTTTCTTACGGCACTTTCGGTTCCAAAAGTGCCTACCCGTGAACAGAAACATGAGCATACAGAATGTGTATGTTCTACAAAAAACATCCTATTTGCGGGCAGTAGCAGCTATCCCTCTCTGTATCAGCGAAAAGAGCAGAAACGCCGCCAGATCCACCACAACAACGCTCGCGCCCGCCGGTGTTGAGTACGTGTAGGACATCACCATTCCTCCAAAGAAACAGATCAGCGACAGAATCCCCGATGCGATGACCACCCCCCGGAAGCTCTTGAACACCCGCATGGAGGTCAGAGCCGGGAAAATAATCAGACTGGAGATCAGCATCGCGCCCATCATCCGCATTCCAATCACGATCGTGATCGCGGTCAGAACCGCTATCAGCACGTTATAGAGCGACACATTGACGCCGGTCGCCTTGGCAAAGCTCTCATCAAAGGTAACCGCAAATACTTTGTTATAGCAAAAAAGATATAATCCAAGCACCACCATGGAAAGCACCGCCGCAAACTGGACATCTTCCCGGCTCATCGCGAGAATGCTTCCAAACATATAGTTGCTGACATCGGTCGTCATACCGGTTGTCAGGGAAGTTACGATAATACCGATTGCAAGCGCACTGGCCGAGATCATCGCAATCGCAGCGTCACTCTTTACTTTTCCATGTTCCGTGATCCGCAGCAGGAAAAATGCCGCCAGCACGACCACCGGAATCGAAACCTTTAAAGGTGACCAGCCTGCCGCCAGTGCAATCGAAAGGGATCCGAACGAAACATGGGATAAACCGTCTCCAATCATTGAGTAGCGTTTGAGCACCAGGCTGACACCCAGCAGAGAGGCGCAGAGAGAGACTAAAAGACCGCCGATCAGCGCCCGCACCATAAACGGGTATGATAACATTTCAGATATAATTCCCATCTTCTACACCTCCTTCTCCGCATTTCTGTCTTTCAAATGCTGTTTCGTTTCAGAATCAGTTTCCGAACCCATTTCCGGCTTCTGCATCTTCCTGATTCCATCCTTCTGCATCGGCACTCCGCATCTGTGCCCCAGAGTTGCCAGCTCTTCCCGTCCCAGGAAAGAATGAGCAATCTCACTCTTCACATATTCTTTCATCGTACCCCAGAACAGCGGCTTCTGCCGCATCTGCAAAATTTTTCCTCCCTGATGCACAATATTTGCCATATCATGGGAAACCATCAGGATTGCAACCTTTTCTTCCTGATTCAGTTTCTGGATCAGCTGGTAAAAGTCCAGAATCGCCGACGGATCGAGTCCCGTGATTGGCTCATCGAGAATCAACAGCTTATCCGTCGCACAGAGCGCCCGCGCGATCAGAACACGCTGTTTCTGACCGCCGGAAAGCTCTCTGAAACAGCTTTTTTCCAGATCTCGGATTCCCAGACGATCCAGATTTGCCCGCGCCTCTTTCTTTTCTTTCATCGAATAAAACGGGCGGCTACCGCGTTTTCCCAGGCACCCGGAGATAACCACCTCAAACACAGTCGCTGGAAAGTCCTTCTGCGCGTCGGTCTGCTGCGGCAGGTAACCAATACCGGCTTTTTTTAATTCTTCTGAATATTCAATCCTGCCCGAAGTCGGTTTTAAAAGTCCTAGAATGCCCTTCATCAGGGTACTTTTTCCCGAACCATTTTCCCCGACAATGCAGATGTAATCGCCCTCATTTACCTCCAGGTTCACATCCAGCACCGCATCCTGGTTTTCATAACCAAAACCTACATGCTCACATTTTAAGAGTAATCCCATCTATAATTCCTTTCACTACTGCTCTACTCTTCTATTGTCATAAACATTCACCATGGCTAAAGACTTTTTCCCATAATCATCTATTCTTTTTATGACAATCCCTTTTTCAAGTTCTTTACGTTCTGCTCCATCAATTCCAGATAGGTAACGCCCGAATCAAACTGGTGTCTCGTCACATTGTGGCAGGAGTGGAACAACAGTGGTTCCGCGCCCGTCTCTTCCCCAATGATCTCCGCCACGCGCGGGCTGGAAAGCTCCAGGTAATAGACGGCTGGTATCTGTTCCTCCCGCACCTTATCGATCAGGTAGGCGATGGTCTTGGCACTCGGCTCCGTATCCGTACTGCATCCTGAAAATGCCGCCCTGTATTCCAGCCCATACTCATCGAAAAAGTACCGGAGTGGAAATTTATCACCGAAAACGACGAGACGCCGCTTGGCATGGGAGACAACTTCTCTGAATTCTGCATCCAATTCCGTCAATTTATCCTGATAGGACGTGCAGTTTTCTGCATAGGAAGCCGCGTGCGCCGGATCTTCCTGTTCCAGCACCTCCGCCAGCACGCCGGCCAGCTTTTTCGCATTGACCGGGGATGTCCAGATGTGCTCGTCATATTCAATCTCGACGCCGTGACCATCGTCCTCATCCAGATACTCTTGAGCGTGATCTTCATCATGAACCGCCACATCTTCCATATCATGCTCATCCTCGCTGTGAATATGCTCTTCTGTGTCGTGTTCTTCTTCACTGTAAACATGGTCCTCTGGCTCATGTTCTTCTTCACTGTGAGCATGATCTTCCGACTCATGATCGTGATCACCCGCATGAACTGTTCCATCCGCATGAACATGCGTATGTCCATGATCGTGCGCCTCTCCATCTTCCATGCCCTCGACGATCTCCTCCTGCACTACATCCACGCAGTCCATCATCGTCACAACGCGCTTCGGTCCGGTGCCTTCCCCGAAGGAATCAAGCACCTGCGAAAGCCACTGTTCCATCGTACCGCCGTTGCAGACTAACAGATCTGCATTCTGGATCGTGATCATGTCCGCCGGCGTCGGCTCGAACGAATGGCTGTCCATGCCCGCCGGAACAACCATCGTCAGCCGGATCGAATCCCCGGCAATCTGCCGGAGAAAATCGTAATACGGAAATAGCGTCGTCACAACGTTTAAGCGCGTATCACCAGACGCATCTGCCCCTTTTAACGGATTCGACGATGAATCAGACGATGCAGTTCCCCGCCGTGGCGTACACGCTGTAAGAACACAGGAAAAGGCAATCAAAAAAGCAAGCATCCATGATATCCATTTACATTTAAATCCATTCTTGTGTTTTACCATATTTCTTTTTTACCCTTAACTTCTTCTATTTCAGTAAATGTTTTTCAATAAACATTTCGAATTACTCTTTCAAATATCATTTTCTTTCACAACTGTTTCTCTTTTCAAAGCTATGAACAAACACAGACACTACTCCATTCTTCCATGTGACTCATTCTTTTTCTTCACAATCTCCGCTACTTCCGACGGATGTGCCACAATATACTGCGGATGGCAGCCTTCCAGCTCTTCCCGGTCACGGAAGCCCCAGAGCACGCCGACCGTGTCCATTCCGGCATTCAGCCCAGTTTCCATATCTGTATTCGTATCGCCCAGATACAGACACTCTTCCTGTTTTATACCCAGTTCCCGGCAGATGGCGAACGCCCCGTCTGGAGCCGGTTTTTTCGGCGTTCCCGCCTGCTCGCCGCGCACCACATCAAAATATCCTTTCCCAAAGAATGTCTCAATATTCACAATTGCCTGCTCATGCGGCTTGTTCGAAAGGACAGCCACATGTACACCCATCTCTTTTAACGACGCCAGCAGTTCCCGGATACCGTCATATGGCTCTACGTCTTTCAGGCAGTATTTAGAGAAATTCTCCATATAAATCGGAAGCGACGCTTCATAATGAACCAGCTTCTCATCCCCCGCCAGCACCAGCGCGCGCTTCATCTGCATCCGGTATCCATTTCCCACGATCCGTTTCGTTTCCTCCGGTGTAACATGGCGCAGTCCGAATGCATCCAATGTTAAATTTGTCACATAAGTCAGCGCATAAACCGTATTTAAAAGAGTTCCATCCAAATCAAATATACATAAGCGGTACATTGCGTTTCTTCCTTTCTGTTTCCATCTTTTCTTGTAACTTTTTTGTTACTGTTCACGCATACGTGCCCAGTAACGGAATTTGCCGTGGCTTCGCATTTAAATACGGCAAATTCCTGCTGCCACCACGTTTTCTTACGGCACTTTCGGTTCCAAAAGTGCCTACCTGTGAACAGTACCACTTTTTCCCCTCACAGCCGGTTCATACTTTCACAGCTACAGGCAATCATCCATACAAACTCATCTTCAACCAAACATATCGCCCCGCAAATCACGATGTTTCCTGCCTCTCCTTCTGCATCTGCTCTTCACGCTCCCGCTTCGAGAACACGCATCCGCAGTAATTCTGCCGGTATAGATGATACTGCGCCGACAGCTCGATCGAGCGCTTATATCCATCTTTTTTCTTGAAATCCGACGGCAGAAATGCCACATGATACTCTTCTCCCATCGCCTGCCCGATCGTATTGAGGCGCCCGGCATTTTTGAGCGGACTGATCGTGAGGGTCGTCGTGAACCAGTCATAGCCGCCCTCGGCTGCCAGCTTCGCCGCTTCCCGGAGGCGCATCTCAAAACAAATACCGCAGCGCTCGCCGCCCTCCGGATCCTTCTCATGCCCCCGGACTGCCTCATAGTAGCATTCCGGGTCGTATTTTCCTTCTACAAACCGGATCGGATGCACCGCTGGAAGCTCCCGGATCAGCCGCTGTACCTCCTCCGTGCGCGCCTCATATTCCTCTTTCGGTGAAATATTCGGATTGTAGTAGAACACCGTAATCGAAAAATACTGCGACAGATATTCCAGCACGTAGCTGCTGCACGGCGCACAACAGCTGTGGAGAAATAAAGTCGGAACTCTGCCGTCCCGGACTGCTGCATCCAGCACTTTTTCCATTTCTTTCTGATAATTCCGTTTCGCCGTCTGTGTCTTTCTGGCTGGCGGATTTTTCATTGGTTCCGACATTTTTCTCTCCTCTTTCTATAAGTTCCCATCTGTCCGTGCATTTTCCATCCAGCACACGATACTTCTATCCGAAACGCTTCTTTCCTGACAAACATCATTTCCATCCTTAGACGTCATATGAAGATATGCACAATAATTCATATTCTCCAAAACTTGAAAAAGCAGCCTGTACCCACGGACGGGTACAAACTGCTTTATCTTTTTATTAAACCTTTCAGGAAATTCCAAACAAATTTCCCTTTTTATCAAAATGATACAACTCTTACAGGAAATCGCGAATCCGCTTGCTCCGGACCGGATTTCTTAATTTACGAAGTGCTTTTGCCTCGATCTGGCGGATACGCTCCCTCGTTACGTTGAATGCTTTTCCGACCTCTTCCAGGGTTCTCGGATGTCCGTCCTCCAGACCAAACCGGAGAATAATAACCTGACGCTCTCTCTCCTTCAGATCTCCAAGCAATGCATCGATATGCTCACGCAGCATAACAGATTCTACATTCCCTTCCGGCGTTACCACGTTGCCGTCCGCTACGAAATCACCCAGATTGGAATCGTCTTCCTCACCGATCGGGGTTTCCAGGGAAGCTGGCTCACGTGCGATCTGCATGATCTCCATGACCTTATCCTCGGACATGCCAAGCGCCTCGGAAAGCTCTGCCACCGACGGCTCATAGCCCAGTTCCAGCGTCAGCTTACGCTGCATCTTGGACATCTTGTTGATCGTCTCTACCATATGCACCGGGACACGGATAGTTCTCGCCTGATCCGCCAGAGCCCTTGTAACAGACTGACGAATCCACCAGGTCGCATATGTACTTAACTTATAACCCTTTGTATAATCAAACTTCTCAACGCCCTTAATAAGACCCAGATTGCCTTCCTGAACCAGATCCAGGAAGCTCATGCCGCGTCCTGTATAGCGCTTTGCAATGCTGACAACCAGGCGCAGGTTTGCCTCAATCAGGCGCTCTTTTGCATTCACATCACCCTCTGCTTTGCGCTTTGCAAGGCGGATCTCCTCCTCCGCGCTCAGAAGCGGAACGGTACCGATCTCTTTCAGGTACATGCGGACCGGATCTTCCGTGCCGATTCCCTCTAACAGATCGATCGCATCCAGATCGATATCCTCTTCCTCGTTCTTGAGGAATTCATCATCCACATCATCATCGAGCATCGAATCATTTTCCTTGAGGATCGAATCATCGATCACCTCCGGAATGACATCAATATTATTCTGCTCCAGATAATTGTAAATCTGCTCCATCTGCTCTGTCTGCAGATTATCGCCCATAAAAAAGTTATTGATCTCTGTCACGTCCAGCGCGTTCTGCTTGGACTTTGCTAACTCTACCAGTTTCCTTAACTTACCTAAAAAATTTTCTTTCTCCACGAATTAACGTCCTTTCGATTTATTTCGCTTAGAAGTTTCTTTATATCTAACGTGATATTGTCCCTCGATTGTTTGTGTGCTTTTATTTCCCTGCACCTTTCCCTGCAATATCCCGAAAGTACATTATATACGATTAAATTCTATTTTTCAACAATTTTCGAAATTTTTCGATCTATTTCTATTTAGGCAGTTACTGTTCACGCATACGTGCCCAGTAACGCAATTTGCCGTGGCTTCGCATTTAAATACGGCAAATTCC
>OBJE01001641.1_pt1 | contig 10771 bp, 9 predicted proteins | sample 1519681 | NCBI WGS metagenome assembly OBJE01 (sample SAMEA3888898, study PRJEB22519) | human gut metagenome | biome: human gut; feature: human-associated habitat; material: faeces | place: Denmark | collected 2011 | reverse complement strand
TATGCAAAAAGCATAAGGTGATAATTCCGATGATTACTAAGCTATATTGAAACAATTCAGCGTATGTAACCATAAACATCACCCCCTTTACAGGAAGTGACTGAACCGCCGAGCGATAATCCTCGCTTATACCATACCACATTTTTCTTTTTTCGACAAGCAACAAAAAAGCCGCATCCCCTATAGGTAATACGGCTCTCTTATTTTTCCGCTTATTTTTCTTCTTCGTCATCCTCAATGATTACAACCATGCCGCCCAGTCTTCTGTTCAGCTCTTTTCTTGTAATCTTAATGATATTGGGTGTCACGCCGTCCGGCTGCTCCTCGATAAAGTATGCTTCCTCCTTATCGCAGTCGTTTTCATCCAACCAGCCGCTGAAATAGGACAGAATGGAACGCATAATTTCCACGCTGTGCCCCCAATAATCCAAATCCAGGAAAACCAGTCTGTTCTTCTCGCCGTTTTTGGAGAATTTACGGCTCTTGTAAACCATTGTAAACAAACGTCTTTCCTCTCCCTTATAGGTAAAATATACAGCCATTTCATTGCTTTCACCAAAACGATTCTCGTAACGGTTTACCTTTGCCTCGGGGTCAAAAAATTTCAAAATAAACTGATAAATCTGCTCCAGTTCAATCTCTTTTGTAATGTACCCATGCGTTTTTGCCGTCATTTGAAAGGCCTCCTTTTTTCCTACTTTCATCATTTCCGCATCAATATTTTGCGTACAAATTGTTTTTGATTCTGATTGCATTATACAGGAAGAAAATCCCCTTTACAAGAGCAATACCTTCCATGGAAAGCCAAATTTTCCGCCTCTTTTTTAGGCAGTTTTACGCCAGCTTTTCCAGCATTTTTTCCACCAGCTCACTGCTGCGCTTTGCCGCCAGAAGCACAAACTGCTCATAGGACATATTCGCCTGTTCATCCGCGCTGTCGCTGATGGCACGAATGATAACAAAGGGAATTCGGTTCAGCCAACAGGCATGGGCAATCGCCGCACCCTCCATTTCCGCACAGTCCCCCTGCACATACTTTTTGATATGCTCCTTGCCTTCCTTTGTGCCGATGAATTTATCCCCACTGGCAACTCTGCCGAGAATCACATGATAATTTTCCGCCGTTTCCGCCGCAGCCTCCTGCGCCAGCTTCACCAGCATCTCATCCGCTCTGAAATAGCTTTCCGCCAGGCGGGGAATTGTCCCGATTGGGTCGCCCAGCGCAGAAACATCCATGTCATGCTGTACCGCGTCCGTGGAAATGAGGATATCTCCAATGCCCAGTTCGGGGTGAATTGCCCCCGCACAGCCTGTATTGATGATATAATCCACACCGAAATGGTCAATCAGCACCTGTGTGCAGACAGCCGCATTCACCTTGCCGATGCCGCTGATGACCAGCACAATGCTGTTGCCGCAATATTTCCCCACATGGAAATCCAGCCCGATGATATTTTTTGTCGTCACAATCTCGATTTTCTCTTTTAAATATGTGATTTCCTCCGACATTGCACCAATGATGCCAATGGTTTTCATTTCGTTGTCATCTCCGTTTCTGTTGTCTCGCGGATATCTGTCCGCATACTTCAGCCGTTTGGTTTTTATCTCGCATACGAATTATACCACAAACTGTATACACTCTGCAAGTCGAAGCCGATTTTCCCATCCTTCCGTTGCAAAAAAAGAGCATCTTCTGTATACTGAGGAGAGAAAAAGAAAGTAAGAGGTGTAACCAATGAACACAAAACCGATTATCGGCATTGCGCCGAATTATTCTTACGAAAAAAAGGAATATACCCTCAGTGAGGATTATGTCCTTGCCATCGAAAAGGCAGGCGGCTGTCCCATCGTGCTCCTGCCCCATCAGGCATTGCCCCTCTTTCTGGACGGACTTCTGCTGACCGGCGGCGGTGATATCGATCCGCTCCTGTTCGGAGAGGAGCCCCTTTGCCAGAGCGGCGAAATTAACCCCCTCCGTGATGCCTGTGAAATGCGCATCTGCGAGACTGCGCTGGAAAAGGATTTGCCCATGCTCGGCATCTGCCGCGGCATGCAGGTCATGAATATCGTCAAGGGCGGCGGCATCTATCAGGATATCGGCGTGCAGGCAGGCACAACCCTCAAGCATATCCAGCAGGCACCCCGTTCCTATGGCACACACAGCATTTTTGTCGAGGACAACACCCTTTTAACCGACCTCTGGGAAAATAAACGCACCGTTGTCAATTCCCTGCATCATCAGTCCTGCTCCACGCTTGGGGAGGGCTTTATTGTCTCTGCCCGCAGTGCGGATGGTCTGATTGAAGCCATTGAGCATAAGGATAACCGCTTCGCCGTCGGCGTGCAGTGGCATCCCGAGGCAATGAAAACAGAGGAAATGGGGCTGCTGTTCTCTGCCTTCTTGAAGGCGGCGGCAGAATATCAACAGGCAAGGAGGTAAGAAGCATGGATGTTATCAATGATCTGACCTCATCTCTTTCCTCTGATTTAAACAGCACGGAGCTTGCGAAGGATTTAGGGCTTGGCTTCCTTGCCAAATCCACAGCCATCAACGGTGCCGTCAATCTGGGCATCAAGCTTCTGGAAATTCTGTTCACGCTCTTTCTTTGCTGGCTCATGATTCGCATTTCCAGTAAGCTGGTCAATAAATTCCTGCGGACACAGGTACAGCGCGAAAAGCTTTCCATGTCCGAAAGAAAAGCAAAAACCCTCAGCACCGTCACAGGCAGCATCCTGAAATATGTGATTTATTTCATCGGGCTGATGTCTATTTTAAAGCAGCTGGGTGTTTCCTCAGAATCCCTCGTTGTCATTGCCTCCGCAGGCTCGGTTGCCATCGGTCTGGGCGCGCAGAGCATCGCAGGAGATATGATGGAGGGCTTCTTCATCCTCTTTGAGGACCATTACGCCGTCGGGGATATCGTCACCATTCAGGGCATTACAGGTACGGTCGAAAGCGTCACCCTGCGTTCCACAAAGCTGCGCGATTTCGGCGGCGCTGTGCATATCATCCCGAATGGCTCTATCGGTACGGTCACCAATAACTGCCGCGAATTTATCAACGCCGTTGTCACCGTCGGCATTGCCTATGGCGAAAGCATCGACCGCGCCATTGCCGTTCTGCAGGATGAGATGCAGAAAACCGCAGATATGGAGGCTGTGCTGGAAACCCCCACCGTTGCAGGTGTCATCGGTCTGGATGATTCCGCCGTTACCATTAAAATTGTAGCAAAATGCAAGGTAAAAATGAATTACGCTGTGGAAGCGGAGCTGCGCCGCCGCATCAAAAACCGCTTTGATGCAGAGGGCATCGAAATCCCCTTCCCCCAGCAGGTTGTCCATTTGATGAAGGAGGCGTAACGTATGGATTTTTCTGTCGGAGATATTGTGCAGATGAAAAAAAGCCACCCCTGCGGCTCTGCCCAGTGGGAAATCCTCAGAACCGGCATTGATTTTCGCATCAAATGCTGCGGCTGCGGACACATGGTCATGCTGCCCAGAGCAAAATTCGAGAAAAACGTAAAAAAAATCATTCCGAAAGAGCAATAAAAAAACAGGGTATCCGTGGATACCCTGTTTTTTTCTGTCGAACCCTCTCGGCTTAAGCCTTCTTCCGCATTGCATTCAGAATTGCCAGTACGCAAACACCGACATCCGCAAATACCGCCATCCACATCGTCGCAATGCCGGGAATGGAAAGCAACAGCACCAGAATCTTAAAGCCCAGTGCAAAGGTCACGTTCTGGTTTACAATCCTTCTTGTGCTTCTTGCAACCTTCATGCCGACTGCCAGCTTGCCGATATCATCATCCATCAGCACAACATCCGCCGCCTCGATTGCCGCATCGGAGCCAATCGCCCCCATGGCAATCCCCAGATCAGCCGCCGCCAGTACGGGTGCATCGTTGATGCCGTCCCCCACAAACGCCGTCTTGTCGCCTTCTGCGCCCTTCTGCTTTTCCATCCATTCCACTTTGTTTTCGGGCAGCAGCTCACTGTGGAATTCATCCAGCTGCAGCTCCTCTGCCACAGCCGCCGCTGTTTCCCTTCTGTCGCCCGTCAGCATTACCATCTTCCGAATCCCCTGCTTGCGCAACGCCGCAAGGGAATCGGCAATGTTTTCCTTCAGCGTATCCGCAACCAGAATGTACCCTAAGAATTTGCCGCCCTTTGCAACATAAACCACCGTACCAATGCCGTTTGCCTTTTCATACGCAATTTTTTCATGCTCCATCAGACGGCTGTTCCCCAAGAGAACCGTTTCGCCGTCCAGCTCATAGGAAATCCCGTAGCCGCCCAGCTCCTGATAGCTCTGTGCCGCAGGAAGCTCGCCTTTGTATGCCTGTACGATTGCCTGTGCAATGGGGTGATTGCTCATTGCCTCCCCGATTGCCGCCGGCTTCAGCACATCGCCCTTTACCTCCGTTACAGAAAATCTGCCCTTTGTCAGCGTCCCTGTTTTATCAAAAACAACCGTTTTCAGTCGGCTCAGCGTATCCAGATCGCCGCCGCCCTTTACCAGAATCCCACACTTGGATGCCGCGCCAATCCCCGCAAAATACGTCAGCGGCACAGACAATACCAATGCACAGGGACAGGAAACAACTAAGAATACCAATGCTCTGCCAAACCACAGGGAGAATTTCCCAAGCCCTGCCAACGGCGGCAGAACCGCAACTAGAACCGCCAGCAGAACCACAATGGGTGTATAAACTCTTGCAAAGCGTGTGATGAATTTCTCCGTCTTGGATTTCTTTGCAGATGCGTTTTCCACCATTTCCAGAATCTTCATCACCGTAGATTCGCCAAAGCCCTTTTCTACGCGAACCTTCAGACTGCCGTCCATATTGATGCAGCCGCTGAGCACCTGATCTCCTGCGCCTACAGAACGAGGCAGGGATTCGCCTGTCAGTGCCGCAGTATCCAGCATCGCATGTCCTTCCGTGATTACCCCGTCCAGAGGGATTCTTTCCCCTGCCTTTACCAGAATCATATCCCCCACCTGCACCAGAGAAGGGTCTACCTTCCTTTCCTCGCCATCCACGATTAAATGTGCAAAATCGGGACGGATATCCAGCAGTGCCGTAATGGATTTTCTGGAGCGTGCCACCGCATATTCCTGGAATGCCTCGCCCACCTGATAGAACAGCATAACAAAAACAGCCTCTGCCATTTCCCCCAGATACAACGCGCCAATCGTAGAGAAGGACATCAGGAAGTTTTCATCAAAAACCTTCCCCTGTCCGATATGCTTCACCGCACGCAGCAGAACATCATACCCGAAAATCAGATATGCGCAGATATAAAGAATCGTGCGGATCGTTCCCTCGCGCAGGAAAACAGCCGCAAGGAAAACAGCCAGACCTATGCCAAAGCGCAGAAAAAATTTTCTGCCGAACACATTCTCATCCCCATGCGCATGGTCGTGTCCACATCCACAGCCACACCCACAGCCGCAGTCATCGTCGTCATCATCGTCACAGCCGCAGCCGCAGCCGCAATGGTCATGATGATGCTCATGCTCATGATGCGCATGATGATGCTCTGCCTTCTGCCCCTGCAAAAAGGCAACCTCTACCTCCGGCTCAAATTTATGCACCACCCGTTCCACCGTTTCCTGCATTTCCTCTGCCGAAGCATTTGGCGCAAGCTTTACTGTCATTTCCTGCCGCAGCAGATTGATGGAAACCTCCTGCGTTTCAGAAAGCTTAGAAAGCGTATCCTCAATCTTTCCCGCACAGTTCGCGCAGGTCAACCCTTTTAATGCTACCTTCATTTCAGACATAGTCACACCTCTTTTTTCGCTGTTTGCTTTTTCATTTGCTCATTTGAATAACTGTTCATATAACATTCGAAAATTTAGGCTGTAATTTTCAGATATCCTTACACCTATATCATTACAGCCTATTTCTTTTTTATTCGTGATATCCACGCTTATGCCGCAGATGCGTCATTCCCTGCTCCAGAACCATCCGAATATGCTCATCGTCCAGAGAATAGAACACGGTTTTGCCTTCCTTGCGGTATTTTACAAGATCATTCTGCCGCAGTACGCGCAGCTGATGCGACACAGCAGATTGGCTCATTTCCAGTACGTCTGCCAAATCCCCCACATTTCGCTCCCCCTCCAGCAGGGTCTGCAAAATGCGGATACGGGTCGCATCCCCGAAAATCTTGAAAAATTCTGCCAGCTCCTGAATAAACTCCTGCTGCAGTTCCTTTTCCATATCAAATTCTTCCTGCATCGGTGTCTCCTTCATGGCTCGCTCCTTTTCTTATATGAATATCTGTTCATATATTAACGCATTATTTTTACTTTGTCAACGCTGCTATTGATAATTTTTTCATCAATAACACACCGAAATCCCGATTTCGATTTAATTCTTTTCCTTCGGAAACTCAATCAGATCGATAAATCCCTTTAACGCATGCGGCATTGCCACATTTTTCAGCCGCACCATCCCAATGCTCCGCTTCGGTACGGGCGGTTCCACGGGAATCTCAAACAGGTGCTTGTTCTGCAGCTCCCTCTGCGTAAACTCCTCGATCACATACGTCAGTCCAAGGTTGATTTCCGCAAAGCTTACCAGCAAATCACTGCTCCCCAGCTCCAGAATCGGGTTCAGCACCACGCCGTTTTCCTCTGCATAGCGGTCAATATAGCGGCGCGAATTGCTCAGATCCTCCAATAAAAGCAGGGGATATTTCGGCAAATCCTTCAACTCCATGCCCATCTCCGCAAGCATCCGATACCGCTCGCCCCCCACCAGAACATCATGAATTTCAATGCAGGGCGTTACCTCTAAATCCTCATCCTCCGCAATCGGCAAATTGATAAAGCAGACATCCACACTGCCGTTTCTCAGCAGCCTGAGCGATTCGTAGGTTGTCTTATTCGTCACCTTAATATTGATATCGGGATACAGCTTATGATACTTTTCCAGATAAGGCAGCAGGAAATTGGCAATGACCGTATCACTCGCGCCAATCTTGAGCTCCCCCATCTCCATGTGTACCATCTGATAATATTTTTCCTCCGCCGCTTGAATCAGTCCCAACGCCTGCTCCAGATAGGTATATAACAGCTTGCCCTCCGCGGTGGGATAAACCCCCTTCGCCGTACGCACCAGAAGCGGACTGCCCATGCGGTCCTCCAGCTGACGAATGGACATACTTACCGCAGGCTGCGAAATAAAGAGCTCTCTTGCCGCAGCAGACATATTGCCCGTGCGGACAACTGCACAAAAAATACGATATAAATCTAACGAAACATCAACTTTCATGAGGAGAACCTCCCTTTTCTTTGGTTTCTTCTATTATACAGAATTCAAAGAGCCAACGCAAGCGCGATAAGTAAAAATGATAACAATTTTTTCAATTTTTTCTCCGCCGCCTGTCGCACAGCTTTTCCAGTTCCACCACAGGCAAAGGCGTAAGTGCAAGCGCCCCTACAATCAGCCATTCCGTCCCATTCAGCGGACATACCTTGAAAATCTCCGCCAGCGGCAGCACCATAATCACCCCAATCTGCATCAGACACCCGATAAAAAACGCCAGCAGCAGCATCGGGTTCCCCAAGGGCGAAATCCGAAACAGCGAATGCTCCGACCGCATATTAAAGGCGTGTATCAGCTGTGAAAGCGAAAGCACCGCAAACGCCATCGTCCGCCCTGTAATATATGCCCTTTCCTCGTCAAAATAAATATGCCCGATCCCAAAGGCAAGCAGTGCCAGCATCCCAATCATCGCCCCCTCTAAGGCAATCCTGCTCACCATGCCGTCCGAAAAGAGGGAATTTCCCCTCCGCGGCGGCTGCTCCATGCTGTCCGCGTCCGCAGGGTCAACCCCCAGTGCAATCGCAGGCAGGGAATCCGTCACAAGGTTCACCCATAACAGCTGAATCGGCAAAAGCGGCGTTGCCCAGCCAAAGCACATCGCCACGAAAATCGTCATAATCTCGCCAATGTTGCTCGAAAGCAGAAAATGCACCGCCTTGCGGATGTTTTCATAAATGCCGCGTCCCTCGCGCACCGTCTCCACGATTGTCGCAAAGTTATCATCCATCAAAATCATATCTGCCGCACCCTTGGCAACCTCTGTGCCGTTTTTCCCCATCGCACAGCCGATATCCGCCGCCTTGAGCGCAGGCGCATCATTCACGCCGTCCCCCGTCATGGCAACCACGCGCCCCTCCTTCTGAAATGCCTTCACAATCCGCACCTTATGTGCCGGCGAAACGCGCGCAAAAACCGTACAATCCTCCGCCGCCCGCTCCAGCTCCTCATCCTCCATCTGCATCAGCTCCTGCCCCGTCAGCACACGCTCCCCCCTATGATAAATGCCAAGCTGTGTGGCAATCGCCTGTGCGGTCAGCGCATGGTCGCCCGTAATCATCACAGGGCGAATCCCTGCCCTTTGGCAAATTTCCACTGCCGCCTGCGCCTCCGGTCTCGGCGGATCCATCATGCCTGCCATGCCTGCAAAAACCAATTCCTTCTCCAATGCCTCCGCCGTAAAAAAGAGTGGCTCCTCCTCCCATTCCCGAAACGCAACCGCCACCACACGCAGCGCATTTGCCGCCATTTCGCCGTTTTTCAGCCTTGCCTCGCTTTTTCTTCTGCCATCAAGCACCGCCTGCCTGCCGCCATCCAGACAGCGTGTGCATTTTTCAAGCAAAACATCGGGCGCTCCCTTTGTGACGGAAATCCATTTTTCGCCGCTGCGATGCACCGTTGTCATCAGCTTTCGCTCCGAGGAAAACGGCACCTCGCCAATTCTCGGCATTTCCGCCCAAAGCCCCTTGAGCGAAACACCGCCCTCCTCCGCCACCTCTGCAAGTGCTTTTTCCGTCGGCTCGCCAATGATTTTTGTCCCCCTTCGCTTCACATCGTTGCAAAGCGTAAACAGCGTTAATATAAACCGACGCTTCTCCTCATTTCTCTCCAAATCCTTCCCGATTGCTGCAAGCTGTGTCACCTTCATGCAATTTTGCGTGAGGGTGCCTGTTTTATCCGAGCAGATAACCTCGGCACTGCCCAAGGTTTCCACCGCAGGCAAACGGCGGATAATCGTGTTTTTCTTGGACATCCGCTGCATGCCGATGGCAAGCACAATCGTCACAATCGCAGGCAGTCCTTCGGGAATTGCCGCCACCGCAAGGCTCACAGAGGTCATAAACATCGGAAACGGCGGCTGCCTTCGCAAAAGCCCCATCCCGAAGATAATACCGCAGATAATCAACGCCCCCATGCCAAGCAGCTTTCCTGTCTCTCCCAGCTTTTTCTGCAAGGGCGTTTCGCGCTCCTCCTGCTCCGCCAAAAGGGCTGCAATCTGTCCAATTTCGGTCGCCATGCCCGTTGCCGTCACCGCAACCGTGCCTCTCCCCGCGAGAACGTAGCTTCCTGCAAGCACCATGTTTTTGCGGTCGCCCGGCAGTGTTTTCTCCGCCAGAACGTCCTCCTCCTTCTCAATCGCAAGCGCTTCCCCCGTAATCGCGCTTTCCTCCGTTTTCAGCCCTTGGTTTTCCAGAATCCGCCCATCCGCGCAAATATAATCTCCTGCCGCAAGCAAAAGAATATCCCCCTGCACTACCTCCTCCGCAGGAATTTCCTTCTCCTCGCCATTTCGCAGCACGCTTGCCTTTGGCGCAGAAAGTGCCTTCAATGCCTCCAATGCCTTTTCCGCTCTGCTCTCCTGCAAAACGCCCAGAAACGCATTCAGTGCCACAATCGCCAGAATGATTGCCGCATCCAGAAAATCCTTCTCACCGTTCCAATAGGAAATCGCAACCGAAGCCACAGCCGCCCCAATCAGCAACAGTATCATAAAATCATTAAACTGCGCCAGAAACCGCCGCTGGAAGCCCTTTTTGCCCTCTCCCTGCTCCGTTCTGTTCCTTCCGTCCGTTTCCAGCCGCTTTTGTGCCTCGTTTTCGCTTAATCCCGTCCGTTCCTCCGTCCGCAATTTTTTCAGCACCTCTGTCGGTGTCATGCTCCACCATTCCATATCCTCACGCTCCGTCTTTTGTTTTTCTGCTTGTCTTTTTTCCCAGTCTATGCGGACAAGCGCAAAAAAAGACCATCCGCATAGGATGGTTAGCAGGAGGTGTTATCCATGCTTTTTTCTCTCTTGCTGGCGTTTTCCCTCAGTCTGGATGCGCTGGGCATCGGTCTTTCCTATGGTCTGCGCAGCATCCGTTTTCGCCCGTCCGCCCTTCTTCTGCTCACGATAGAAGCCTTTCTCATGATGGAGCTGTTTCTTTTTGCAGGGCGGCGGCTTGCGGCAGTCTTCCCCACGCATCTGGCGGAGCGGTTTTCTCCCATGCTTCTTCTTTTCTTCGGCGTGTGGCTTTGTCTGCAAGGCATGGGGCAAGGAAAGCGGAAGGAGACTTCGCCCCTGCATTCCCCCTCCCTCTGCGATAAAAACGCCTCCTCCCTCATCGAGCCGCAGGAAGCCCTTCTCCTTGGGCTTCTGCTTTCTGTGGATTCCTTTGCCATCGGGCTGAGTGCTGCCGCAGGAGGGATAAATGTAACGCTCCTGCCCCTCTTTTCTGCCCTCTTTCAGACATTTTTCCTCGCGTTGGGCGAAAAATGCGGCGCAAGGCTCATCCTCTCCCCTGCTCCGAAGGAAAGCCTCTGGTCGCTCCTGTCCGGCGGCATTTTAATCCTTCTTGCCGTCCTACAGCTTTTGGACAAAAAATAAGCGTACCTCGTAAAGAAGTACGCTTCAGACTGTAGACAAAGTAATTTTGAGACAGCGGAAGGGCTTGGGA
>OBJE01001635.1_pt1 | contig 10798 bp, 6 predicted proteins | sample 1519681 | NCBI WGS metagenome assembly OBJE01 (sample SAMEA3888898, study PRJEB22519) | human gut metagenome | biome: human gut; feature: human-associated habitat; material: faeces | place: Denmark | collected 2011 | reverse complement strand
TGTTAAACCACCGCATATACCGGATATCCGACACGCCTGTCCCATCGGCGATTTCATAAAGGCTTTCCCCCTTGGTCTTGGTAGTATAGAACACCTTTTCATTGTCAGTGCTGGAAAAGTCCGCGTTTATCTTGTACTGCTCTACATAAGGACGGAGTGTCTTATATAACTGGTTCACTTCCAGATAAAAGATGTGCTCGGCGGTAAACGACAAATCCCTCATTTTTTCTTCCACATGCACACTTGATTCAGGATCCACCCAAGGGATAACCTGCTTCTTCATGAACAGTTCCTCAATGGCCTCCAGAGCCTCCTTGTATTTCCCCTCCCACATACACACACGCGCTTCCGTTGCTTTGACTGCATAGTAATTGAAACGGCTCTTCCGTTCCTTGAAAAAGAGATCGTTCTCATCCATCTCATAGTCATCTCCTTTGATTGCAGTTCCGTAAGAATCCCAGTAGTTCAGCAGTGAATCCGCTTCCGCAAGATCCCGGTGAATGTATCCCAGTACTTCTTTTACGGTAGATTGTTTGGTGAGCACCTTGCTATACTCCGTCACGTAAGGGATGGAAAGCTTGTCCAGGTTGGAAGGCTGGTTCTCCAGATTTCCCCAGCCGAATATGCGCAGCAGTTCAAAGTGCAGGAAAGCCCGCAGACCGATGGCTTCTCCTTTGATGATGCCGTAAGTGGTGGGATGCAGGATGGCCTTTTTTTCGTCGCTCACTTCGAGCAGCGCGTTCAGGTTGGCGATGATGCGGTAGGTTTTTTGCCAGATACCGTCGATGGTCCCGGTATAGCTTTCATAACGGTACTGCTTGAGATTGTTGTAAGGATTGTTCGTGGCCATGTCATACTGCTGTGCCAGCACATCAAAAAAGCAGACAGTGGATTCCCGCCCGTAAAGGGTGGAATCCGCCATCATCATGTAGCATCCGATCAGGGCATCTCTGAAGCCGGTTTCATTCTCAAACATCTTGTCACTCTTGATTTCCGTTTTAGGCTCCACTTCCAGCCATTGGTTGCAGGCCGACAGGGAAAGGAGCAGGAACAATGACAAACTATATATGATATTCTTTTTCATGGTTCTCGGTGTTATAAGGTCACATTTAAGGAGAAATTGAACGTTCTGGCGAAAGGATAGGAGGTTCCCCGCTCAATGTCGATGCTTGAAAAGGTGAAAAGGTCGTTTGCATTGAACCGCAGCAGAATCCTTTCAAGACCGATTTTCTTCACAAAGTCATGACGGAAGAAGTCGTATGACAGTTGCAGGGAGGATATCTTCAATTCGTTCCGTTTCTGCACAAAACGGGAGGTAGGATATGTCTTCTCTGAAGCGAACTGCTGCTTTTCGGACACATACACTTCTTCGCTGATTGCTTTGTACAAGGCGATATCTCCCGGTTTGCGCCAACGGTCGGTATAGATGCGTCGGTCCACGTTATATTTCATGTCGGCGTTTTCCACTTTGTCAACCAATGTCTGGTTATACATTTTGGCCCCGTACTGATAAGTCAGTACAGCATTGATGCCGAATCCTTTGTACTCGAAATTGACACCGGCATTCCCCTGGAATTTGGGTAGTTCATCACCGCAGATGACCTGCTGGGCCGCATCGTAAGTATAGGTCCGGTAAGGATTGCCGTTCTCGTCTTTCGCGATATAGATTTCGCGGCCATTGGCCGGGTCTATCCCTAAGGAAGGCATCGCCCAGATGGCATCCATGGAAACACCGTCGTAATATTTCTGGACAGGTACATTACCTTCAGTAGCCAGTTTCTCCTGCTGTTCGTTATAGGAACGCATGGCTTCGGATATTTCCTTCAGGATGTTTTTGTTGCGCGATATCATAAGGGAGAACGACAGATAGGAACGGTCTGCCGGCTGTTGCCATACGGTCGCTCCGGCACGTAGGTCGAACCCCCGGTTCAATACTTTTCCGACGTTTTCCTGAACGGTGGTGAAACCGGTAGACGGAGCCAGGCTCAGAGGGTTCACCGCATTGTTTGTAATGGAATGGTAGTATTCGAAAGTAAACGAATAACGGTTTTTATAATTGAAGTCAAAACCATAGTTCTGCTCCACTTTCTCCTGCCACTTCAAATCCTCGTTGCGCATGTTCAGCAATTGCGCTCCCAACTGGTCTCCGTATGTCTTGTCAAGGAAATATTCGTATGAGGCCAATGCGTTATAAGCTGCCGAGCTTTGGGAACCGGTCGAGCCTGTCGTCGTCCTCAGACGCAGTTGGGTGATGTTGGAACCTTCCATCCAGCTCTCGTTGTGTATGTTCCAGCTTCCTCCCACACTCCAGAATTTCCCCCAACGACTGTTGGCTCCGTACATGCTGGATGCGCTCTGACGGAAAGTGGCGTCGAAGTTCAGACGATTGTCATAGGAATAGTTTGCCGACAGATAATAACCGAAATCCTTTACAGTCTCCTCCGTCCCTTTGGGCTTGGCATCTTTCAGATATTGCCGGGCAAAGATAATGTCGGTCATCTTGTCGCTCGGAAAGCCTTCTGCCTGTTGCAGATTGGTGGAAGACTGTTTGCGCGACAGATCAAAACCTGCATTGACAAAAATGTCATGCACACTCAGGAAATTCTTGTTATATTGTACGTCGAACTTACCGCTCAAGGAATATTGTTCGCCGTTTTCCAGGTCGTAGCTCCCCTTTTCCGTCAGACGGTCGGTACTGTAGGAGGCGAATTTCAGATGATCCGACGGATAAAACTCGTCGCTCCTGCTGCGTTGTTCTGTAAGTCCGAAACGGGCTGTAGCCTTCAGGCCGGTCATGACAAACCATTGTAGTTCGAAATTATTGGTGATGTCGACGTATTTGTCCTGTAAGAGTGTGTTCAACTGTGCATTGTACAGGGGATTCGCCTCAAATTCAATATCCTCATACCATGCATTCACCGTGACACTGTTTCCCGGATCCAAAGAAGGGACGATGTTGTCGGTCAAATGACCGTATTGATCGTAGGGTGTGTAATAAGGGTTGAGTTTGGTGTATTCATCGAAAGTCCCGTACTTGGAGTCGTGCGCTTCGTTGGAAGTGATAGTCAACTGGTTTCTGAACAGAAAATTCTGATGCCTGTACAACAGGGAGATTGCTCCGGAGATGTTTGTACGATCCGAACCTTTCATAACCCCCTTGATGTTCTGGTAAGACAAATCGACGATGGCCTGTAATGCCTTGTCGCCCAATTCCACAGAAAGGCTATGCTTGTTGCCCACACCCAACCGCAACGGCTTGGATATCCAATCCGTGTTGATTCCCGATTTGACGGCCGACTGGCGTTGGTTATACATTTTAATCATCATGCGCTGTGATTCGAAATCGGCTCCCGGATCGTTGAACATCCCGAAAGCCTGTTCCACCTCCAGTTTTTCCGCAGCATTGCACAAATCGTATGAACTGAGGTCCGGAGCCTCGATTTCCATGCTTCCATTGTAAGTGACGCGCAAGTCTCCGGACGGATTCTTCTTCAATTCAATGACAATCACACCATTGGCTGCTTTCGAACCATAAATGGCCTTTGCCGAGGCATCTTTCAGAATGGTCAAACTTTCCACCCTGTCCATATCAAGGTCCATGATTTTCTGGAGAGAGGTCTCGAAACCGTCCAGCACGAACAAAGGCGCATTCGGGTCGTTCTGGTGGGTCGCCTTCAGATCCACATCTTCCATATTAATGGAAGACTTACCGCGCAACACCATTTCAGGCATAGCGTTCGGATCCGAGCCTAAAGACATGTTGTCGAAGAACATGATGGAAGGATCCAGATTCTTCAACGACTGCAACACATTAGAGTTCCCCACGCGCTTTAGGTCATCTTTCCCGATAGTCCTCACCGAACCGGTGAAAGTGTTAGCCTTACGTTCAAATACTCCGTTCACCACCACCTGATCCAAGACGGTGGCATCCTCTTCGAGGATGAAATTCAGTGCCGTCGATTTGCCAATTTTCTGCTCCTGGGGTTTCATGCCGACAAACGACACGAGCAGGGTAGTATTCGGGTCATCGGGTACGGTAATGGTATAATTCCCGTCCACATCCGACACCACGCCTGTAGAGGTACCCTTAATCCGGATGGTCGCTCCGGGCAATGGCTGGTTGTTGACATCTCTGACAATCCCTTTGATTGTCCTCATCTCTTGTGTTTGTGCGGTCGTCAGGATGGTCGGAGCGACCGGGACTGCCTGCACACGACTTGAAAAAAACAGAGGAGCCACTGTGAGTTGGCAGGCTATGCAGAGCATAGGGACTCCCCGTCCGTAAAGTTGTTTCTTTTTCATGAGTTTTTAAGGTTTAACGACAATTTAAAACGCTGTTTTTTCTGGACAATAATTCCAATTTTCCGTGTCCTGAACAACACTTTTTCCGATACTTTTCTGTTTCTGTTATCTATTAATTTTTAATTGTTTATATGATTTGTGATTTTTAGGTTTCAACAATTGATTCCGTTCGTTTTCAAGGTCTGCCGTATCCAGAAAAAACGAGCGTTTTTTTCTAAAAACAGATTCTGTTACAGTGCTTTGACTTCAATTTTTTAACGATTGCCACTCCGACGCTGATGTCCTGGAGTGCTGTGCCTGTAGAATCATAGATAATGATTGATTCGGGAGAGGCGGGGCATATTTTCCGGCCTGTGACGATTTCCCCCAATTCTGCATAGATGGACTCCTTACCCATCAGCCCCTGGGATATGGCGTGTTGTGATTCCCCCACCCGGCATGCCTGCACCTTAATGTCGGTGACAACGACGGAAGAAGCGACCAAGAGCGGATCCAGTTCCTGCTTGCCGGGACTGTCCGCTCCGATTGCGGCAATGAAACATCCCGGCTGTATCCATTCTTTGCGGATATAATACTTGTGTGCCGGAGTGGCTGTTACGATAAAGTTGCTGCACCGGGCAGCCTCTTCCCCGGAACAGCAGATTACCGGTATGCCGAGTTCTTTTTGCAGATTCCGCTTTTCTCACATTTCTTCCGCTTACCCGGATTATCTCAATGGGTCTCACCAATGACAAGGCCTTCGCCTGGATTTCCGCTTGTGTGCCATAACCGAATACGCCTAATTGAACCCTCCCTTCAGGAGCAAGGTATTTGGCAGCCACGGCTGTCGCCGCCCCGGTCCGCCATTTGCTGATAGTTACAGAATCCATGATGGCTATAGGACTTCCGTTCCGGGCATCGCATATATAGATAATCCCCAAAATGTTGGGCAAACCGTAATTTTCCATATTTCTAGGAAAGCCTCCGTTTATTTTTACTCCATAATATTCTTCATTCCCATAACATATTCCGCCTGTCTTCAAATGAAATTCTCCGTTCCTGACATCCGCATGTAGTAAATCCGGCGCATACACCTTCCCTTGTGCATGCAACGCATGTGCCTCTTCAATGACAGGTAAGTATTCTGCCAAAGAAAGGGCATTCTGAATATCACTCCGTGTCAGCACCAATGTTCCTTTTTCCATATTTTGTCTGTTTTCGAATTTAAAACATTGTCAACGAACCCCTTCCAGGGCTTTGCTGTATTTTCTGAGATTTGTAATGACATTCTCTATTTCATCTTCATCAAGTGATTGCAGAGCATTGGAAATGGTGAGGTTGATGGATTCCGTCGCTTCGTCCAACACTTGCCGGCCTACTGCAGACAAGGCAATCATCTTACGCCTTTTGTCGGCATCGTCCTGAAATGTTTCCACCAAATCCGCCTGCATCAGCTTTTTGACATTCCGGCTCATCGTGGAGTGATCCACCTGTAAAAGCTCTGCCAGTTCCTGAATAGACAGTCCTTGATGGGCATTGATATGGTATAGTGTGTGACGTTGTCCGAAGGAAAGCCCTGCCCGCTGCCTGAACAACCCCAGGTTTTTAATCAATTCGTAGTTTAATTGCCTTAAAGTATCAATTTGATTTTGCATACAATTTTTAATTATTTTGTAATATACATGTATATATCATATTTTATATGCCTACAAATATATGTATAATACATGCAATATCCCATATTCAAATTATTTTTTAACATTAAAATTTTAAAATTCATACAGACAACCTGTTCTTTCCGTTTTCCAAACGTCACCGCCTGATTCTGCAAAAGATGGATGAATGCCAGTAATTTGAAAAGTTTTTCCTTACACTTTTCAAACATTTACTTATTGATTATCTATTGTTCATTTATTGAAGTGATTTGAACTTATGTTAGTTTCTTAAAAATGCATTAAGATATTAAAATACAGCGTACAAATAGAAATGTTCTTTATATTATAGGTGACCAAATATTGCTCTGGCTTTCCACAGCAAAACATGGTTATGTCACTCAAAGTTGCCTTATTGAGGTGGCAAACGCCATTTTGTACAAACTCAAGACAGGCTGCCAATGGTCGCTTTTTCCGGTAGAGGCCTTGTTTAGCGTCAAGGTACTGACATACGGGACTGTTACCATCATTACAGGGAATGGAGCAAGGGCGGCAAATGGAAATCCGTATGGATTCAGCTACTTGACAACTACCGTACTGAATTGGACATGTCCTGCGCAACGTATTGAGAAAGAAGGAAGTCATCACGAACATCCGTGCCAATAAACGAAGGGACAACGCCGATGATATTCTGGTGGACGACGAACTGTATGCCGAAAGGTATTACATAGAGCGGACCGACGCCTGGGTGGATAGCTTCAGAACGGTTCTAAACCGGTTTGACACTACTGTTTCCAGCCGGACATCTTGGAATTATCTGGCTTTCGCTATCCTGCTGCTAAAGAAAATTTCACGAAAATAAGAGGTTTAAATCATTTCTATAAATAAAACAGGACTTTTAGTGGTTTACTGTTATTTTTTCGGTGTTTAGATATTACCTTTGTTGCAAACGAAATTGATTTTATGGATTCCGATAGATATTCTATTCATTTTTCTCCTCTACAGGGTTATACAGACCGGATTTATAGAAATGCTTTCGCTCACTATTTCGGTGGGGTGGAGGTGTACTATACCCCTTTTATCCGGGTAGAAAAAGGGGCTCTTCGCAAGCGTGATCTCCGGGATATAGAACCTGAAACGAATACGGTTGCTGACTTGATTCCTCAGATTCTTCCCGGTAGTGCCGATGAATTTCGTTTGTTGACCGATGCAGTGGGAGAGAAGGGATACAGGCAGATCGATATTAATCTGGGTTGTCCTTTCCCGATGATTGCCGGTAAGCACAAAGGGGCTGGAATGTTACTTTATCCCGCACAGGTAGCGGAGGTACTGGCTCCCATTGCAGAGTATCCGGAAATTCAGTTTTCGTTGAAAATGCGGTTGGGTTGGGAAAATGCGAGCGAATGCATGGTGTTGGTTGAATTGTTGAATACCCTTCGCCTTAGCCGCATCGCTCTTCATGCCCGAACCGGCAAACAACAATATAAAGGCCATCCGGATTTAGAAGCATTTCAGGGTTTCTATGAGCTTTGCCAGCATCCGCTTTACTACAATGGTGGTATTGAATCTTTGTCGGATATCCGACAAATTCTGATTCGGTTTCCCCTGCTGAAGGGCGTTTTTATCGGTCGTGGATTGTTGTCTTCGCCTTTGCTGGCTAAGGAATTTAAAGGAAATGAAACTTTTTTACCCGAACAACGTATGTCAATATATTTTGCCTTCCATGAAGAGCTTTTTTCAGCCTATTCCCAGGTACTTCAAGGAGAAACTCAATTGCTGGTGAAGATGAAGACCTTGTGGGAATATTTTTTGCCTGAAACTGACCGGAAGTTATTGAAACGGATTAAAAAGTCTACCCGCTTACAGCAGTATACCGAAAGTGTAAAAGCAATATTTACTTCTTAACAGGAAAATTCGATGAAAAAATTTTTGTTCATTACCATAGGTGTCCTTTCTGTAATCTTGGGAATAATCGGAATATTCGTGCCTGGATTACCCACTACCCCTTTTATTTTATTGAGTTCCTGGTTATTTTATAAAAGTTCGAAGCGATTGCATGATCGTTTACATCGTTCCCCCCTTGGAAAATATATCCGCCGTTACGAATCCCGGCAAGGGATGAGTTTAACCGGTAAATTCATTTCGATTGCCTGTATGTGGATCATGATCAGTATTTCTGCTTTTCTTATCCTTGAAGATTTCAAAATACGTGTTCTTTTGTTGATATTGGGAGCTATCGGTACAGGAAGTATATTATTGATCGTCCCGACTGCTAAGCGGCAAAATCCGGGATCTGAAGAGGCCCGGTAGGATCGTACAGTCGCCGCCGCCCGGCCATAAGTTTATTTTTTCTTTCTATTCCGATTTCGGAATAGAAAGAAAAAGGGAACAGTATTGACACCGTTCCCTTTATATAATATAGAATTACACCGGTTATGCGATCACGACATTAACGATTTTTTTCGGAACAATAATCATTTTCCGGATTTCTTTTCCTTCAAGCCATTTGCCTGCCTCAGGGGAGGCTTTGACTGCAGCTTCGATTTCTGCCTGGGTTGCAGTCAACGGCATATTCAGTTTGAAACGTACTTTACCGTTGAAAGAAACCGGATATTCAAAGCTATCTTCCACCAGGTATTTTTCTTCCCATTGAGGGAAAGTTGCTCCGGTTACGCTTTCGGCATGTCCCAACAAATGCCACAATTCTTCAGCAATATGAGGAGCATAGGGTGCTATAGCAACGACCAGGGGTTCGAGAATAGCCCGTTTATTGCATTTCAGTGCAGCCAATTCGTTGGTACAAATCATAGAAGTATTGAAAGAAAAATTTTCGATATCGAATTCGATTTTTTTCAAGGTTTTATGAAGTACTTTTAATTCTTCTTTGGTCGGTACTTCGTCACTGACAGAGAATTCTTCTCCGTTCAGGAACAAACGCCAGAATTTACGTAAGAATTTATATACGCCGTCGATGCCTTGTGTATCCCAGGGTTTGTGTGCTTCAAGCGGTCCCAGAAACATTTCGTAAAGTCGTAAAGTATCGGCTCCGAATTGTTCGATGATATCGTCCGGATTGACTACGTTGAACATAGATTTCGACATTTTTTCAACGGCCCAGCCACAGATGTATTTACCGTCTTCGAGAATAAATTCGGCATCGGCATAATCAGGCATCCATTTTCTGAAGGCTTCTGTGTCCAAAATGTCGTTCTTGACGATGTTGACATCTACATGGATCTCGGTTGTTTCGTATTGACTTTTCAAACCGGCAGATACATAGGTATTGGTCCCTACGATGCGGTATACGAAATTCGAACGCCCTTGTATCATTCCCTGATTGATCAGTTTCTTGAAAGGTTCCGGTTCACAAACTACTCCTAAGTCATATAAAAACATATTCCAGAAACGGGAATAAATCAAGTGCCCTGTTGCGTGTTCTGCTCCTCCCAGATACAGATCGACATTACGCCAGTACGCATCTGCTTCATGGCTGACCAATGCTTTATCGTTGTGCGGGTCCATATAGCGGAGGTAATAAGCCGATGATCCCGCAAATCCCGGCATGGTATTCAACTCGATCGGATATCCTTCTTTCGTGGTCCAGTTTTTAGCCCGGCCGAGAGGAGGTTCTCCGTTTTCCGTGGGCAGATATTTATCGATTTCAGGTAATTCCAAAGGTAATTCTGCCTCATCTATCATATAGGGCATACTGTCTTTGTAGTATACAGGAAACGGTTCGCCCCAATACCGTTGACGACTGAAAATGGCATCCCGTAGGCGGTAATTGATCTTGCTCTTCCCGATCCCCCGTTTCTCCACTTCTTCGGCGATGAAAGCGATAGCTTCTTTTACTTCCATGCCGTCGATCAGTCCACTGTTGATCATCTTCCCTTCTTTGGCATCATACGAACTCTTGCTGAGATCGATAGGCTGGCCGTTATCGATAACCGGGATGACCGGCAGATTGAACTTACGTGCAAAAGCGTAGTCACGGCTGTCGTGGGCCGGTACGGCCATGATAGCTCCCGTTCCGTAGCCTGCCAATACATACTCACTGATCCATACCGGAATCGCTTCGTTGGTAAACGGATTCATCGCATAAGAACCGGTGAATACGCCGGTCACGGTTTTGATCTCGCTTTGGCGTTCGCGTTCGGTACGTTTAGCTACATAGTCAAGGTATTCAGCTACTGCTTTTTCCTGATCGGGGGTGGTCAGTTGCCTGACATAATCGCTTTCCGGTGCCAGTACCATAAAGCTCACCCCATAGATCGTATCGGGACGGGTTGTAAAGATCTTCAATTGTATATCCGAGTCTTTTACATCGAAAATCACATCGGCTCCCTGCGAACGTCCGATCCAGTTGCGTTGGATATCTTTCAGCGAATCGGACCATTCCAGGTGGTTCAATCCGTCCAGCAAACGCTGTGCGTAGGCAGAAACCCGTAAAGACCACTGTCGCATATTCTTTTGTACGACCGGGAAACCACCTCTCACCGAGAGTCCTTCTTTGACTTCATCATTGGCTAACACAGTTCCCAGCTGAGGACACCAGTTCACCATCGTATCGGCCAGATAAGCGATCCGGTAATTCAACAATACACGCTGTTGTTCCCGGATATCCATGGCTTTCCAGGCTTCGGCCGTGAAGATCGGGGTATCCGAGTTGGCTGCATTGATATTTGCGTTCCCTTCTTTTTCAAAGGTTTCTACCAGTTTGGCGATCGGTTCGGCTTTTTGAGTATCTTTATTGAACCAATGGTTGAACATTTGGATAAATGCCCATTGTGTCCATTTATAATATTTCGGATCGCAAGTTCTCACTTCCCGGTCCCAGTCGAAAGAAAAACCGATTTTATCGAGTT
>OBJE01001633.1_pt1 | contig 10799 bp, 9 predicted proteins | sample 1519681 | NCBI WGS metagenome assembly OBJE01 (sample SAMEA3888898, study PRJEB22519) | human gut metagenome | biome: human gut; feature: human-associated habitat; material: faeces | place: Denmark | collected 2011 | reverse complement strand
ACGCCTACTACCCCTTCGACCTGGAGTCCGAAGAGGCCATCTACCGCAAGTGCTACTGAGTCTCATTTGAAACGCAGCGGGGCCGTTCCTCTGGAACGGCCCCGCGTATTACAGCTCTTTTTTCTTCTGGTCGGCAAAGTGCTGGCTAACCTCTTCTCCAAAGCCCTTGATGTGCAGATACATATACGCCCCGGCGCTGTGGGCCTGCCGGGCCTCTAAATAGCGGAAGATCGTCCAGTGCTGTTGAATCATTTCCTCCAGCGAGGATTTCGTAATGGCAGCCGCGATATAGGTCCACTCTGCCATCCGCAACATGGACCACGCCCGCTTGAGGGCGGCGCTCTCAGCTGCGTCCATCACCAAGTTGTGGAACTCCATATCCTGATGAACAAACCGGTCCAAATCCCGTTTGGCGTCCATCTCCTGAAGGAGTCGTTTCATCTCCGCCAGCTGATCCTCCGTGGCTCTGTCTGCCGCACGTTGGGCAGCATATTCCTCCACGACGGCACGGGTCTGATAGATATCCTCAATCTCCTTCGGCCCCAGAGCCCGCACAAAATGGCCTGAGTACGGCCGTTCTTCCAGCATCCCCAAGGCGACCATCTCCAGGATAGCCTCCCGCACCGGTGCCTGGGAGACATTCATCTCCCGGGCCAGCTGCGTCTCCACAATTCGGTCCCCAGGACGGTACACGCCCGCTGCGATCTGTTTTTGGATATAATCCTTGATATTGGTCCGTAAGGTCTCCTTCGCGGGCTTTCGTCTAGCCTCTTTCTCTTTCATGGATATCCCTTCTCATCTCACCAAATCCGTGAACATTTCTGGCGTTATTTTTACTTACAATATCGATTTTGGGCCAATTTGTCAAGTGCGGCGCTGAAAACACCGCGGCAGTTGTACTGCCGCGGTGTTTTCTTATGCCAGCGATGCCCGTCCAAGGATGTCCTGTGCCAGCTCCACTGCTTTTTCTACAAACACGGTGCAGCTGCGATACATCCCCTCAGATTTCAGGGCGTGTTCCTTTACATAGACCGCCTGGAGCTCCCGACAGGTCAGGCTGCCGAAGGTCTCCTCAAACCGCCGAAGGAACTCCCGGACCGCGGCCGCGGACGGCTCCCGGGACTGTCCTGGCTCTGTCCGGCCAGTGGCCCAGCCGATGGCCGCCACCGCAGCCACCACAGCGCCGCAGGTGGTTCCCCGCTGCATCCCGCCGCCAAAGCCGGTCATCATCCGCACGACCTCCGGAGGTGGGTCGATGATCCCCTCCTCGATGAGGCACCGCAGGGTGGATTCCGCGCAGTTGAGGCCGCCCTTGTAGAAATACCGTGCCACATCCACCGCCATAGCGCTCAGGCCTTTCCGTTGATACGCTCCGCCGCCAGCTGGATGGCGTCCGCGATGCGGGCGTAGCCAGTGCACCGACAGATATTGCCCTCCATCTCCTTGCGGATTTGCTCCCGGGTGGGATGGGGGTACAGGTTCAGCAGCGCGATGCCAGAAAGGAGCATCCCCGGCGTGCAGTAGCCACACTGGACAGCCCCCACCTCCAGGAACGCCTCCTGCAGGGGATGCAGGCGGCCGTCCCGGGCCAGGCCCTCCACGGTCAGAACGTGCTTGCCGTCCAGTTCTGCCACCAGCACCAGGCAGGAATTCATAGGGTGGCCGTCCACCAGCACGGTGCAGGCGCCGCACTCTCCCTCGTCGCATCCCTCTTTGGTACCGGTCAGGTGCAGCTCCTCCCGCAGGAATTGGAGCAGGGTCATGTTCACAGGCACCGTGCGGGTGTATGCCTCATCATTGACGGTCACATGAATGGTGATCTGTTGCATCTCTCACGCCTCCTTTGCCACGGCTGCGGCCTGCCGCAGGGCCTGGGCCGTCAGCTCCTCCAGCAGTGCCAGGCGGAATTCCGCGCTGGAGCGCCAGCTGGACCGGGGATGGCTCTCCTGCAGCACGGCCTTGCCCGCTGCCAGGAAGGTCTCCTCCACGGCGGGTCTGCCCGTCAGGATCCGCTCCGTTTCAAAGGCCCGAATAGGCGTGGGTGCGGCGGTAGTCAGGGCGATCCGCACAGTTTTCAGGGTGTCGCCTGTCAGCTCCACATAGGCAGAGACGCCCAGCAGCGCCAGATCCATGGCGTCCCGGCGGGTGTACTTGATGTAAAAACTGCCGGAGTGGGCGGGCGGCGCAGGAATCCGGATACGGGCCAGCAGCTCGTCCGGCCGCAGATCCAGCTTCTTCAAGCCCAGGTAGAAATTGTGGAGGGAGATCTCCCGCTCTCCAGTAGGGCTGGCTGCCACCACCCGGGCATCGTGGACCAGCATGGGGCCGATGCTGTCCGCCGAGGGCGCGCCGTTGCAGATGTTGCCCCCCAGCGTCCCCCGGGTGCGGATCTGGACAGAGCCCACCCGGGAGCAGCCCTCGAACATGGCCCGATATCGCTTCTTGATCACATCCCACAGCTCGATCTCCCGATGGGTGGTCAGGGCGCCCAGATCCAGCCCCTGTGCCTCGTCAAAGGTATGTCCCTGCAGGGTGGGAATGTTCTTGATGTCCACCACCTTGCCGGAGCGGTCCTTTCCCCCGTGCATATTGACAAACACATCCGTGCCGCCGGCCACCACCTCGGCGCCCTCCGCTTTCAGGCGGCAGGCCTCCTCCATGGTGTCCGGCATATAGAGTTCAAACTTCGGAAGCATGGCCGCGCTCCTTTCTGAACAAAATGTGTTCCGGCTTGATGGGGATGGAGGTGAAATCCGTGCGGCAAGCGTGGCACACTGCGTTTACAATGGCCGCCGCCGTAGGGGCCAGGCCCGGCTCGCCGATGCCCTTGACGCCGTATGGGCCCTCCGGATGGGCCTGCTCCACCAGGGTGATCTTCATCTCCACGTCGGAGTCCATGAAGGTGGGGACCTTGTAGTCCACCATGTTGCCGTTGCGGAGCTTGCCGTCCTCGTAGATCATCTCCTCCATCAGCGCGTGGCCCAGTCCCATGATGATGGAGCCCTCGATCTGCTGGAGGCAGCCGGTGGGGTTGATGGCCTTGCCCACATCGTGGGCGGCCCCCACCTTCTTCACGTGGACCCGGCCCGTCTTGGGGTTCACCGCCACGACAGCGGCCTGGGCGCCGTGCATCCACATGACCGTGGGCCGCTTGGACTGCCGGCCGTCCACCGGCGGGGGATCGAAGATGTCAGAGGTGCCATACCGGCCTACCGCCACCACCGGCAGCTGCTCGTGGAGGATACCGGAAGTCCCCACATCGTTGATGTGGATGCGCTGTTCCGGTCGGGCCCGACCCTGGATATAGCCGTCGGCGGTGTAGGTTACATCCTCCGGCGCCACGCCGAACTTGATGGCCGCCAAGCGGCACAGCTGTTTTTTGATGTCCTCGCAGGCCTCCAGCACCGCATTGCCGGAGTGGAAGGTGGAGCGAGAGGACGTGGTGGTCTTATCATAGGGAGTAATGGCGGTATCCACCGGTGCCATGGAGATCTTCTCCAGAGCCATACCCAGGGTTTCCGCCGCAATCTGGGGCAGTGTGGTGGTGACGCCCTGGCCCATCTCTGTGCTGGCGGACATGATGTACAGGGAGCCGTTCTCGTTCATCTTCACCAGAACCGAGGTGGTGGAGGGGGTACCGGTGAGCTTGTTGAAGCAGGCGATGCCCTTGCCGCAGAGGTTTCCCTCCTCGTCCGTCCAGCGGTCCGGCAGATCCTTCCAGCCGATGTTGGCTGCGGCGGTCTCCAGACACTCCTTCACCGCCATGGTCTGCATGATCTCGCCGGTGATGCCTACATCTCCGTTTTGCAGCACGTTTTTCAGGCGCAGCTCCAGGGGATCTATCCCCAACTTCTCGGCGATCCGGTCCATCTGCCGCTCGTGGGCAGTGGCCACCTCCGTGACGCCAAAGCCACGATAGGCGGTTCCCAGGGTCTTATTGGTCATGTATACATAGGCATCCACCTGGGCGTTAGGGATCTTGTAGGGGCCGTTGGCGGCAAAGCCTGCGTTGTAGTCCACCCGGGGATTGGTGGTGACATAGGCGCCGGCATCCCACTGAATCTCCACCTTTTGGGCAGTGAGTGTACCGTCCCGCTTCACGCCGGTCTTCATGTGGATGTGGACCGGGGAGCGGCACACAGTTGCGGCAAATTCTTCGTCCCGGCCGTAGGTCAGCTTCACCGGACGGCCCTTGGCCTTCAGGGAGAGGGCCACAGCAATGGGCTCGCACTTGGCCTCATACTTGCCGCCGAAGCCACCGCCGATCTCCGTGACCGTAAGGCGCACCTTCTCCATGGGCACATGAAAGGTCTTGGCGATCAACCCCCGGTTGCTGAAGGGGGACTGAGCGGGCACCCAGATGTGGATCTCCCCAGAGATGGGATCCGCCTGCGCGGTGGCAGTATGGGTTTCAATGGTGGTGTGCTGCAGCATCCCGCAGGTGAAGTCGCTCTCCACGATCTCGTCCGCCTGGGCGAAGCCAGCCTCCACATCTCCCTTTTTCAGGTGGTACTGGTCCCCGATGTTGGTGCCCTGCACCGGGAAGCAGGCACTGGAGCAGTCGTACTGGCTCCAGTCCTCATGGACCAGCACCTCATTTTTCATAGAGGTCTCCAGGTCATTGACCACTGGTAACTGCTCATACTCCACCTGGATCAGCCTTGCGGCCTCCCGTGCGATTTCCTGGGTGTCAGCCGCCACGGCGGCCACCGGCTCCCCCTGGTAGCGGACCTTCTCCCGGGCCACGATGGGCTGGTCCGCAATGAAGGAGTCGAACAGCGTGGGGCAGTCCGCGCCGGTGATCACTGCCCGGACGCCGGACAGCGCGGCGGCCTCCTGCGTGTTAATCTGTAAAATGCGGGCGTGGGGATAAGGACTGCGGGCTACTGCGGCATACAGCTGCCCGGGCAAATCCACATCCGAGCCATACTGGGCAGTGCCGGTGACCTTGGCGATGCCGCCCTTTCGGATCTGTGTATGGCCGATGACCCGCTCTTCTCCTGTGGTATCCTTCCGGTTAATCACCAGACGGTCCCAGTCACGGCCTTCCTGCATCATGAAAGTCTCCTCTCCTCTCTTTCCTGCGGAACGGCCTCCGCCTGTTCCGTCTCTGTCACATAGCGTTTCAGTTCCTCTCCAAAGTGTTTGATATGCAAAAACATATAGGCGCCCGCCTCCTGCTCCGCATGGCTGCGCAGAGTGCGGAAAATCTGCCAGTGCTGTTCCGCCAGTTCCGGCAACGACTCCTGGGTTACTGCCACTGACACGCTGGTCCACTCCACCAGGCGCAGATTGTCCCACGCCCGCTTCAGGGATGGACTGTCAGCGGCGTCCACGATCATGCCGTGAAACGCGATGTCCATCTCTGCAAAGGAGGCATCATCCTCGGCCTGATCCATCTTTTTCAGCAGGACCTCCATGGCGTCCAGCTGCTCCTGCGTGGCTAGACGGGCCGCCTGGCGGGCCGCATACTCGTCCAAAAAGGCCCGGGTATTGTAGATGTCTTCAATGTCGCTTGCCTTCAGGTGGCGGACGAAGGTGCCGGAATAGGGCCGTTCCTCCACCAGGCCCATGGCAGCCAGCTCCAGCAGAGCCTCCCGCACCGGCGCCTGGGAAACATTCATCTCCCGGGCCAGCTGGGTCTCCACAATCCGATCTCCCGGCCGGTACACGCCCTGGGCGATCTGTCTCTGGATGTACGTCCGGATCTCCCGCCGCATGGTGCTCTTCCTCTGTCCTGCAGGCATGGCTCCGCCCCCTTCTTTCTCCCTATCCTTCTATAAAATCGATTTTTATTATTTTAATAATCGATTATTATTTTGTTTTATTGTATCCCGCTTTGAGGAATTTGTCAATGGATTTGACGGTTCCCTCATCTGCCGCCGATGCGGGCTTCCCGCTCCCGCAGATAGGCTTCAAAGGTCTCCTGCCGTAGGTTCACGATGAGCTGTTGTGGGAACTCCAGCTCGTCCAGCAGCGCCATGATCGGCGCCACATTGCCCACCATGGTGTCGAAATGGGCATCACTGGCCACGCAGACCCGCTGGCTGTGGGCCTTGCAGCACAGGATGTATTGCTTTAAAGAGGGTAGGCTGCCGGGCCGGTGGGCCGTGGTGGAGTTGTTGTTCAACTCCACCAGCTTTCCCTGGTGCTGAGCCTCCTGCACAATGGCCTCAAAGTCACAGGGGACGCTGGGGTCATCCGCATGGCCGATGATGTCCACATAGGGATTCTTCAAAATCTCCAAATAGGTGGCGGTGTTGGCTGCTCGATCCATCTTCTCCGGGAACATGTGGGAGTGAATGCTGGCAATGACAAATTCGCACAGCTTCAGATACTCCTCTGGAATGTCCAAGTGGTTCTGATGGTCGAGGATATTGACCTCGATCCCCTGATACACCCGGATCCCCTCCACCTCCTGAGGCAGCATCCGCTGGCTGTGTGGAATAAAGGAAGGCGCGCCGCCCTCTATCCCCGGCGCATGCTCGGTCAAACACAGGCCTTTCATGCCCCGCCCTCTTGCGGCACAGCAGTTTTCCCGCAGAGTGGACCAAGCGTGTCCGGATAGGATCGTATGGGTGTGGGTGTCCACTTCCAGAGTCATTTCTCTTAATTGCATAAAATTTAACGCCCCTTTTTGTTAAGTATTTTGACAAGAATCTGACGGTTTTTCCTTGACTTTTTTGGGGGTTCTGATTAAAATGAGCCTATGATAAATAATCGATTATTTAAATTTTTCGAACATCTATGCTATCTCTTTTCTATTTCGCAGCATATCATCTTTTTAAAGATAAATCAACTTTTTTGTTAATAAATCTTTGAATTTAACAAAAATATTTTAATTTTTACAAATTCTATTCTTAATTTATTTTTAAGCAAATATAATCGATTAAAATTATCGGTCCATGTCCTGCCGTCGCGGCAGCATTGATAGAGATCCAAGGCGCGCGATCCTCGATTATCCAGTTCCAAAAACAGTCTAAATCAGACAGAAGGAGAAATCATCATGAGTGATACTTCCAAGGTTCTCGCAACAAAATTCACCGACGACCGCTTCCCCATCGAGTGGAAGGACGAGGGCGAGAAGATCCTGATGTGGTTCTACGATGACTTGCACTGCCCGAACCCCATCTCCCCACTATATTTCGACATTGGCGGCTGGTGGGACTGCGATGGCCGCTGGGGTGCCGACTGTACTTATATGTATCAGCGGTTCGGTGCCCCCATCGGCAAGGCCTGGATCGCCAAGAAGATCGGCGGCTATGTTTACTCTGCCGTAGTGCCTCCGGAGACGGACGCCGACAAGGTAGGCCCCATGTTCGACTACTACACCAAGGTTATGCCCATCTACGCGGACACCTTTATGGACCGTTGGAAGAAGGAGTACGTGCCCCGCCTCCAGCAGATGCAGAATGCCATTCTAGACTTCGACTTTGAGCACAAGTCCCTGCCGGAGATCATGATCCACATGGAAGATATGCTGGATATGAAGTCCGAAGCCTTCCGAATCCACTGGATCATCAACCTGGCCCAGTTCCAGGCCTCTACGGACTTCACCAACGCCGCCAAGGCAGCCGGCGCCGACGATGTGCTGATCGGCAAGATTAATGTCTCCCCCGCCGACCGCAACTGGGACTCCCTGAAGGCCCTGTGGGAGATGAAGGAGGAGATCTGCCGTGTCCCTGCTCTGAAGGAGCTGTTCCTCTCCGCAGCAGACAGCGCCGCAATCAAGGAGAAGGCCGCCAGCGTCCCCGGCAGTGAGACGTTCCTGGAGATGATGGACGCTTACCGCAAGGAGTACGGCTTCAAGGCCATGTACACCCACGAGTTCATCTACAAAACCTGGTACGAGGATCCCACCCCTGCCTATGAGGCGGTCCGCGGCTATGTAGCCAGCGACTATGACTTCAACGCCGAGTACAAGGCCTGCATGGATTCCCAGCAGGCGGCCATCCAGGATCTGTACGCCAAGGTCAGCGATCCCGAGCAGTTGGCCCAGCTAAAGCACTATCTGGAGCTGTCCGTGAAGATGGCACCCATCACGCCGGACCACCACTTCTACATCGACCAGGGCATCTACTCCCGGCTGCGGGTAGCCTTTGTCCAGATTGGCAAGGCCCTGGTCCGGGCCGGCATCCTGGACGATCCCGAGGACATCTTCATGCTGAAGTACGATGAGATCCGCTGCACCGCCACTTCCAACTACCCTGTCCGGGAACTGGTCAAGAGCCGCCGGGCCGAGATGGACGCCGCCCGCAAGCTCCATCCCCAGGAGTGGTACGGCACTGCCACCGAGTGGTCGGTTTATCAGGAGCCCTACAAGTCCCTGTGGGGCTATCCCCAGAAGTTCGAAGCCGAGATGAAGGAAAAGGCCGAGAAAACCGAGATCAGCAAGACGGTCCTCAAGGGCATCCCTGGCTGTCCCGGCGTCCAGGAGGGCATCGCCCATCTGGTGTCCGATCCCTCTGAGCTGGATACTGTCAAAGAGGGCGAAATTCTGGTGTGCAAGATGACCAACCCCGCTTGGGTGGTTTCTTTCTCCAAGATCTCCGCGCTGGTCACCGACACCGGCGGCGCTCTGTCCCACCCCGCCGTGGTGGCCCGGGAGTTCGGCGTCCCCTGTGTGGTGGGCACCCGCCGCGCCACCCAGCTGATCAAGACCGGCGATAAAATCCGCGTAGACGGCTCCATCGGCGTAGTGGAAGTTCTCAGCTGAGAAGCTGCAACATGGCTGCGGCGCTGTATTCAGCGCCGCAGCCGGTTTCCCTGAACAAGACGCCCGCCATCCGGCGGGAATTGGAACAGAAAGGAAGTCCTGCATCATGAGTCCATATTTGGCATGGTTTGACGAAATCCCCGACGAGGAACTGGCCCACGCCGCCGGAGGCAAGGGCGCCAGCCTCTGCCGTATGTCCCGGGCCGGGCTGCCGGTGCCCAAGGGGTTCATCGTCCGCTCAGAGATGTTCAACGCATTCATGGAGGCCAACGGCCTCTGGGACTATGTCTTTGAAAAGCTGGACACCATCGACTTCTCCAGCGACGCATCTTTGATCTCCGTCGCGGCCGAGATCCGGGAGCGCATCATCAGCTCCCCCGTTCCCCAGGAAATGGCCGAGGACATCATCCGGTTCTACAGCCAGATTGGCGACTCCCGCCAGCCGGTGGCCGTCCGCTCCAGCGGTACCGCCGAGGATCTGGACGACGCCAGCTTTGCCGGGCAGCAGGAGACCTTCCTGTTCGTCATCGGCAATGACGACGTGGTGAAGTACATCAAGGAGTGCTGGGCCTCCCTGTACAACGACCGGGCCATCTTCTACCGCCGTGAGAAGCATTTTGACGAGCGGAGCATCTCCATCGCGGTGGTGGTCCAGTGCATGGTCAGCGCCCAGAAGGCCGGCGTGATGTTCACCTCCAACCCCATCACCAACGACTATGACACCGTGGTGCTGGAGGCCGCCTGGGGCCTGGGCGAGGCCATCGTCTCCGGCATTGTCACCCCGGACAATCTGTGGATCAACAAGCACACCGGGGAGGTCACCACGGAGTACATCTCTGAAAAGGAGACCATGGTGGTCCGCCTCAATGAGCGGGGCGGCACGAAGGAGATCCCGGTGCCCGAGGACCAGCGGGAGGCCCCCGTGCTGACAGATGACGAGCGCAACCAACTGGTGACCCTGGCCAACAGGATCGAGGCCTTCTACAAAAAGCCCGAGGATATCGAGTGGGCCATCGTAGACGGGCAGGTGTATCTGCTCCAGTCCCGGCCTATCACCACCAAGAAGTGATCCCCTACTAAACTGACACCCAATTTTCAGAACAGGAGAGACGATATGAGCACATTTTCCGAACAGGTTAGCAGCAACAAGGCCGTAATCCGCTTTGATGTGGTGGGCGGTCCGGAGCGCACTGCAGTGGCGGAGGACATGTCCTTCCTCAACTACCGCCTGGGCTCTGTGGAGGTCTCCCACGAGATCACCAAGGAACAGCCCGATATCATCTGGTACTATGACGAGGCAGTGAAGTCCATCCGCTACGAGAACGAACAGCTGATCCTCACCAGCTTCTGGGAAGAAGGTGAGCTGAACAAGATCATGGTCACCATGCTGGCCAACCAGATGGATAAGGAGGGGCTACACCCCTTCCACTCCTCCAGCGTGGTCTACAGGGGCCACGGCATCCTGCTGGTGGGCGGTGAGAACAACCACGGTAAGTCCATGACCCAGCTGGAGGGCTGCCGCCGGGGCGCCTCCATCTTCTCCACGGAGACCACGGTCATGGACCACGAGACCGGCATCGCCCTGTACGGCTCCAAGAACATCTACGTCCGCAAGCGGGCCAAGGGCACCGAGCGTTCTGACCTGGCGGACCAGGACGAGGGCGTGAAGATGTTCTTCGGCGACGAACCGGAGATGCCCATGTGCTACGAGCCCACCAACATGGACCTGGCTATCATGCCCTGCATCGACGGCTGGTTCAAGACCGAGGTCAAGCCCATGGGCCAGTTCGAAGCCGCCTATCAGAGCTATCACTCCATGATGAACTTCTTCGGCCTGAATCAGCTGCTGTGCGGCAAGCACGGCCTGGTAATGCCCATCGTGGACACCGATGAGCGCCGGCAGGACCGGGGCGCCTTCTGCGCCAAGTACGCCGCCGGGCGGCCCTACTTCATGATCCGCGCCAAGTCTCCCCAGCTGGTCTTTGACGGGATCGACAAGCTGATGGAGCAACTCCACTTGAACTGAGATGAAGCTGATCCTGTTGGGCGCCCCCGGCGCCGGTAAGGGAACACAGGCAGAAAT
>OBJE01001626.1_pt1 | contig 10832 bp, 7 predicted proteins | sample 1519681 | NCBI WGS metagenome assembly OBJE01 (sample SAMEA3888898, study PRJEB22519) | human gut metagenome | biome: human gut; feature: human-associated habitat; material: faeces | place: Denmark | collected 2011 | reverse complement strand
TTGCGGACCGTACCGAATCCCGGACGGCCTGATACCGGCATCCTTCCGCTGCTGCAATCTGCTCATAGGTAAGCCCGTGGAAATAGTAGAGCGCCAATCTCCGCTGCTGCGTTTGTGTCAGCTGTGCAATTCCCTTATGTAATTCCTCGTAGAGGAGCACCCGGCCGATTTCTTCCTCCAGAGATTCCTTCGGGAAGGCTGCCCGATGCTCTATCTCGGCTTCGGTCAGGTCAATGTGCTCATAGTGCCGGTCTACCTCGTTCAGAAAGCGCTTGTCCTCCAGTTCAAATTGGTCAAACAGCTCGTAGAGTGCCTGATCTATTTCAAGCCGCAGCGGCCGCTTCTGGCCGTCCGTAAACTCCAGAATGTACTTCGGATGGTCGTTATCGGAGCCGGTTGTGTAAATCGTGTAGGGGTTGTCTTTCGCTTTTGCACGGCGTGGATGCGTGCCTTTGTTTTTCGGATGGTTTCCATCCATAGTATTTTCCTCCGTTTCAATATGAATTTTGGGTTTCATATTGAGGGAGGAGGGCCACGGCACCTATTGGCCGCACATTTTCTGCTTGCTATGGGACGAAATACCGAAAAATCAGAAGATTTTCTGCTTTTGCCGCAGTCTGCATGGAGCGGCACAGGCGGAAGGAATCTCTTGCGCTGGAGGGTGTGAATGAGCACGCCTTTTCTAAACCGGTTGGGGAACCACCTCAGAGTTTCTTCCGCAAAAGCAAAAACCGGCTCTGCCATGCCAAAGGCATAGCAGAGCCGGTTCAAAGCGTAAGTGCAGAAACCGCACCATTCGGGCAGTTTGCGCTACATTCCAATATGGATTTCTATGATGGGTCTTAGGGATAGTTCACGTTCTTCATTTGTATAGGCATTTCCTAAAATCCAGCACGTTGTTTGAAATTGCGCCGGGACGCATGAGTGCGCCCCGGCGCAAAGGCCCTAAATGGGATTACCGGACTTTCTTTTTCTTCTGAGCCAGCAGAAGGATCGCAGCACCGGAAATCAGCACAGAACCAAACCACAGCATGACCGGCTGATTATCCCCGGTCGCAGGCGTCCCGGGGGTCGTCGGGTCGGTGGGCTGGACAGGCTGGTCGTTTGCCTTGATCGTCACATCGCTCATATCATAGAGCCGGGTCTGACCGTTGATGAAGCGATAGTAGGCAGCCAAAGCGTAGTAGCCCTGCTCGGTGGCCATGCCGTCACGGTCGCCGCTGGCGATGTGGCGGAAGCCGCCGCCGTCCACATAGTAGCTGGCCAGCGCATCCAGAATCGTCAGACCATTCTTGATGAAGCGGCTGTCCTTGGCCGGGTCGATGCCCAGAGCGGTCAGTGCCACGATGACCTGAGCACAGGATTCGCTGTTCTCGGTGCCCCAGCTGCCGAAGCCACCGGTAGCCAGCTGCAGCTCAGACAGCACATCCAGCGCCTTGTCCACAGCGGCCTTCACAGCCTCGTTCTCCTTGTAGTAGGGAGCCAGAGACTGAATGGCCATTGCGGTCATGTCAGGATCTGCGTCGTTGCCGCTGAGGTTCCAGCCGCCGTTGGAAAGCTGGGCATCCAGGATCACCTGAATCAGCTTCTCGCGGGTCACATCGCCCATAGTGGGATAGTTGTGGCTGTCCAGAGCGATGAGCGCCCAGATGGGGCCGTTGATGCCCTGGGTCTGGATATAGTCCATGCTGTCCAGACCCTTCAGGAGGTTGTGGCCGCCCACATTGGTGACATCCTTGCCGATAGCGGTGAGGGCCAGGATTACCCGGGCGTTGTCGGTAACTTTGGCCGGGTGCAGACGCTCATTGGCGTCAGCCTTGGCCTTCACATACTCCACCACATTGTCATAGTACCCGGCGGGGACGGGGTGGCCGCTGCGGGCCAGGCCGATGACCATCCACTCGCCGCCGATGGAGTTCACCGTGGGGGTGCCCAGGGTACCCATGAAGTCGCCGGTGGTCTTGTAAATTTCATCCAGCTTCTTGCCCATCTCGGTCACCAGCTTGGCGTAGGCAGCCTCGGCGGCCACCAGCACGTTGTAGTTCGTGACCAGAGCCTTCTCGGCGTCGGTCAGCTTGTCGTAGGCCACCCGTGCCTTGTCGATAGCGGTCCCCTTCGACAGATCCACCGTGCCGATTGCGTCGATCAGGGCAACCACTTCCTCGGCGGTCTTTTTCTTGTTGTTGTCAGCTTCGTATTCCTTGGCGTAGTCATCGGTATAGTGGAACACAATCACGTCGCCCTCGTTGAGGTACTGCTGTGCAACGCCCAGGTTGGGGTGTACGCCGTTGAGGGTGTACATCCAGCCGGAGAGATTGCCGTTGGTGAACTCAGCCAGTTCCGTGCCGTCCTTGGGGGTGATGGCCTGAATGTAGTTGCCGCTTTCGTTCTTGATGTCGAACTGGTCGCCAACGACGGCCAGGATCACATCCAGCACGGTGGCGTTGTTGCTGACCGTGACCTTCGTGGTGTCGATCCACGTTTCGAGGTTGTTGTCAGCCAGCGTGTGCTTGTCGCCGCTGTCGCCGTGGGCGGAGTCGCCCAGCAGCATGAAGGACACGGTAATATCCTTGCCCGCAGGCAGCAGCACGGTGACGGTGATGGTCGCCTTGGCAGCGCCGTAGGCCAGCGTCACGGTCTGTTCACCACGCTGGTTGGTGTCAAAGCCGGTGATCTCAATATCTTTGGCATCCACAACTGTATCAGCCTTGTTCATCGTCCAATGCGCTGTGCAGACCATTCCACTGAGGTCAAGGGCCTCTCCAATCGTATATGTTGTCTTGTAATCACCGGAAATGTCCAGTTTATAGCAGATAGGCGTCGTTGCATCTTCGACTTCCATCGTCAAGTTGCTGGCATCTTCGCCCAAAGGATCATCTGTACGATTATGATCCTCTCTTGTTACGCCATAAATATCAGGGAGCGACTTCGATGTATCAAAGTATGTTGTGCCGCTCGCTGTTTCATGCGTTTCACAACTGGTATCCACATAATCCACAGCTCCGATGCCTTGTTCGGCCCCGCAGCCCTTCAGGTAAGCGTTTCCAGCAATGTTGTCAAGCTTATTCAGGCTGCGATAGTATCCGATGATGCCGCCCACATTCTTTGTGCCGCTGACTTTGCCGGAAAAAGTATTACCTGTAACGGAGTACTCATTCCAAGCCTGATTTACAGATCGGTCTCCGCCCGTAATACCACCGACATTCTCAGTACCGGTAACATTTCCACTCACAGTGCAGCCCTGAATTGAGGTCTTAATTCCGTTCGGTGCACCGCCACCAATGTACATAGCACCCGTAATGCCTCCGGCAAATTTACCGCTGGCGATTACCGCGCCGTCAAAGCTGCACTTGCTGACCGTACACTGCCCCATAGCATTGTCACGAGAGCCAATGATGCCGCCCACATAATTCACGCCCTTGACGGTGGCATGGCTGACGCAATTTTCAATGACGCCTTGGAAACGACCGGCAAATGCGCCAATCTCGCTTTGAGTGCCATCATAACCGACAATGACATCTTTTTCAATGGTACAGTTACGGATGATTGTGATAAAGGCAGCACTCGCTCCGGCGAAGCCATTAACATCCATATCTATCTCTGCACCGATTAAGCCGGATTTCAGAGTCTTGGTGCCAGATTTCAGCGTCACATTTTCAATGATGATTGCAAAAGTGTCTTCACTTGTGAAGCCGACACCATGAAGACCATCTACCAAACCGTAGCCGTTGATCTCTTCACCGTAGATGTTCAGGTCCTTGACCGTGGCGTTCTTAACATAGGCCAGCAACGGCTTTCCACCTTTGGGAATAGTCAGAAGTTTGCCGTTACCGAGGATCGTTCCAGAAAAAGCACGAAGATTGTCTTTTTCCTCCGGTTTTCTCGGATCAAATTTGTTTGTCCCATCTACCGTACACCCAATAGGTGTCCAGCCATCCGGTAGGGTAATATCGTCCTCAAAACGGAAATAATACCCTTCAAAGCTATTACCTGCGGCAACCATTTCACGAATCTGTTCCAAGTCGCTCGCCGTATAAATTAACTTTGGATCATCTGCCGTTCCAGCCCCCGGCAGCGAAAATCCACCCGTGGTAACTTGAATTTTGGCACGCTCACTGCAGACCTTATCCGATTCATAAGTCTGCCCACTTTGCTTATAATGGTCCTGAACCTCGCAATAGTAGTAAACAGTACCCGTTTCATTTGTCGCAGGTGTGTATGTATTCGTCGTTGCGCCTTCAATGGCGGTGCCTGCATCGCTTTCATTATCGGCTTTGTACCACTGATAGACAAGATGAACTTTTCTATCTGTATTACTGGTGCTATCGACTGCAACAGTCAATGGCGCAGCTGATTCATCCTGCTTATATGTGGCCGACTCAGGCTGAGTGCAAAAAGCTGGAGCCAGCAGCGGATTCTCTCCAATAACACTACATGTAAATGTAATGGCACTGGAATATGTTACCCCATCAATGGTGCAGCGGACAGTACATAAATACTTGTTAAACATGGCATTAGACCCTGCGTAAATTCCGTCCAGCGACAGAGTATCACCAGTTTCTTTATATACAACCTGAACATTTTTGTTTGTAGTTCCATTCCATTGCATCAAATAGTGTCGCCATTCATAGGTCGTATATTCCGCATACTGAGGGTCTACATTAACAGAAAATACGACTTGTCATTTTGCTTGAATGGAATTTTCGTAGCGACAGTATCCGCTCCAATGTTGACCTGATTCTTCAAAACTACCTGAGTATCATCTGTGCTCTCCTTGATTGTAGTCCCATTTTGGGAGACTTGCCAACCAACCTTCACCTCCGGAGGATTTGTATTATCATCTTCCTCATCAGCGGCAAATACAGACGCCGGTATTAAGCTAAGTAGTAGTAGAAAAGACAGAAGAGCTGCTGTCAATCTTGAATACTTGTTCTTCTTCATAGTAGCCACATCTCCATAAACAATAAGTATAGATTTGAAAAGAAGGCCGGAGCCAGGCCACACCTGACTCCGGCCTTGAATAAGAGATTATCCTGTCGTTGTTTTACATTTTATGCCGCATCATACAGCTCGTATGCGCTGTAGTCAAAGACGATAATCATACCGTCGGTCAGCGTATACTCGGTACCATAGTGCTCGATGCTGGAGATGTTGCTGCTGGAAGTCCCGATGGCAATGTTCCAACCATAGCCAGAATAGACATTGTAGTTCACGCCATCCAAAGTCGTAGTCGTTGTAGCGTTATAAACGGGTTCACCACCATTAGGGATGCTGTTGATATAACCGCCATTGGGAGTAGTATGGCTATCCCAGCCGCAAACGATGTCAGCGGTAAGATTGGGATACTCCATGTCAAATGCGGTCAGAATCGCATCCACAACGTTCGGGTAGTTGGTGAAGTCCTCCGGAGCGCCATATACATATCTAAAGCCCTCCGAATACGCCGCAATATCTTCGATGCTATATTCTACACCGTTGATTTTGCTAAAGTTGCCGTTGATTTTGTCCGAGGTGGGCAGGCCGGTGCTGTTGTACTCCTGAGCCTTGGGAGCCTTCGCAACCGTGTCATAGCCACCCTTGGTAAACATACCGTAGGTGACGTAGACGGTCACCGTGCCGCCGCTGGTCGTGTCCGTGGTGGCAGCTGCGGCCGGGACGACCAGCACAACGACCATCATGACAGCCATGATCAGAGACAAAAGTCTTTTCTTCATGTTGTTTTCCTCCTTAGAGAATTTTTATTATAAACTCGCTGCCGCTTTGGCAACGTGCTTACCGAAATTGCTTGCCGTTCAGAGAGCGGCCTCTGTCGGCTTGGCTTCGCAAGGCTCGTCCGCCAGCCTGGCCGCCGCCCGTGCGGCATTGATGCGCTGGCGTTCCAGATTTTTCTTTTCCCGTTCCGCCCGTTTGGCGTCCCGCTCCACCCGGTACAGCTCGATTTGGCGTTTCTTTTCCCGTTGATATCGGCCATTGGACCGGTTATGCGGGTGGCTGTACGCAGGATTCAGGTGCGCCGCCCGCAGAGCGTCCGACCAACTGCCAAAGCGTTCTGCAATATAGCTTCCGCCGACGATCTCACATGGGGCAGGGGACCGTCCCCAATGTTCGGCGCAGCGCCGCAGATAACAGGCCAATTCCGCCAGCGGATCCCCGGCATGACGCTCCGCAAAGGCCCGGTCCTGCTCGTCCAGAGCCGCCCGTGTCCGCTTTGCGATATGCTGTTCGTGCCAGTTCCTGCCGTCAAAATTCTGAGCGCCTGCGACCTTCCCCATAGGGGCACACCTCCTCCGTGTTCGTAAATGGTAAAAATAATACGCCGATAAACCCATAATGGGTCATCAGCGTACACTCCTGCCATATAGCACCACGGAGAGAGCGCCCGCTGCCCGGAATCCTAAACTACACAATTCTACTGACTTGCGCCACGAGGATTTTCCTCTGCGTCCATGATCTACCTTCTCACGATTTCTCGCAATGACGGGCTTTCGCCCCAGCGGTTTCCCGCCTCGATCATATCCTTGCGCTTACAGTGCCGACCGCATGGGGCATTACACCCCTTTCCTTTTAGGCAATCACCTGGCCGTTTCCGGCTCGGATGACCGCCGTGTCGCATCATCGGATTCAATTATTTTATTTTCGAGAATCAACTTAGGCTTGATGGGGAATGATAGAATAGGAATTCCGGAAATGAAGTTTCGTAAATTTACCCCATTTGCGATACCTAAATCTATCTAACCGTCCATATTATATCGGCACTCACCGCAAAAGTCAATGACCGTATTGCCGGAATTTAGCAAAATCTCATGCAAATTACAAATACGCATGATAGTTATACTCGGTTTCAGCGCATTTGTGCCAACTGTATCGGTCAAAACGGGAAATGCAAGTAAAATACGCCGTCAAATACATCGTCAAGGAGGAGCCTATATGCCGAAGCGTGGAGAGAACATTTACAAGCGAAAAGATGGCCGGTGGGAGGGGCGGTATATCCGGGGACGGTCGCCCTCCGGCCGGGCCGAGTACGGCTATGTTTATGCCGGAAGCTATCGGGAGTGCCGTGCGAAACGGCAGAAATGTTTGGACGCCTGTCGAGAAGCGCCGGTAGCAGCTTCCTCGCTCACACTGAATCAGGCTGCGGAGCGGTTTCTTGCGGACAAGCAGGATGACTTGAAACGGTCCACCCTTGCCCGGTACACCTATGTACTGAAACGCTATATTCTGCCCGTTTTTGGGGCCGTTCTTCTCAGCCAACTGACGGCGAACCAAATTTCCGAATTTCTTCGTCGGTTACAGAAAAACGGTCTTTCCGGGAAGAGCGCCAGAGACGTGGGGGTGTTATTGAAGTCCATCCTGAGATACAGCGCCAAAAAGCTGGACTGCCCCAGTCCGGGGATGACTGTGGAGCTGCCAGCGTATCGACGAAAGCAGATCGACATCTTCTATCCGGACGAGATCCAGCGGTTGGCACAGATGATCATGGACGAACCGACGACAACCGGTATCGGCATTTTGCTGACACTGAACACCGGCTTGCGTCTTGGGGAGCTGTGCGCCCTGCAATATAAGGATATTGACCTGCGGAATGGGGTAGTCCATGTCCGCAAAACCGTACAGCGCATCCGCAGTGGGGACCGCACCAGTCTGATGGTGCTGCCGCCCAAAAGTGACAGCGCCCGGCGTACTATCCCGCTGCCGGGGGACATGGCCGCCCTTCTGCAAAAGCTGGTCCAGTCCCATCCCAACGGCGAAAACTATCTCTTGACTGGGAAAAATGTGCCGATGGAGCCACGGACAATGCAATATCAGTACCGGGCTTTGCTGAAAGCAGCGGGTATCCCGTACCGAAATTTTCACACGCTGCGGCACACATACGCCTCCCGCTGTGTGGAGCGTGGGATAGATGTAAAGAGCCTGAGCGAGATGCTGGGTCATGCGGATGTCCGCACCACACTTCAAGTCTATGTCCATTCGTCCCTGGAGCACAAAATGCGGGTGATCCAAAGCATTTGCTTCCTTGCTCCGGCGCTGGCCGCAGAATTTGCGCCGTCACCGTCTCCGTCAGTTTTTCCGGAAACGCTCCAATATCAACAGCTTTTGGCAGCGCTATCGCAAATGGGGTAAATTTACGAAATCTACAGACGCTTTCCTTTTCCGTGAGTTTACTACAAATTCATTATACTATTTAGCACATTATCGTCAATTCGTTTGTTGCGTTGCTTTTCAGAAAAATGGTGCCACCCGATGGGGTGACACCATTTTCTTTGTTACGGGCACAGAACACCATACCCCAGAATCTCGTAATGTCCTATGGGATAGCGGTTCACCCGGCAGAGGTTTCCGGAATTGCCCTCTACGGTGTAGATGATTCCGTCCTCCACCTTCTGGACGATGCCCACATGGTCAGCCTCCCCATCCTGGGGGCCGGAGCCGCCCTTGTTGTCCCAGTCGAAGAAGATAACCATGCCGGAAACAGGCTTGGCGGAGCCGTCCAGCCATTGCCCACGCTCCTGAAACCACTGCACGCCGTTTCCGCAACCGGAAAATTTCGGGCAGACACCGGTGTCGATATAACCGCACTGGTCGGCACACCAGCTGACAAAGCAGGCGCACCACTCCACACGGCTGCCGAATCCGTACCAAGACCAGTATGGTCCGCCGCCTATATTTCCGACCTGCGACAGCGCCACTGTAACGATGGCATCGTCCCCGGAATAGATGCCGTAGAGAACGGATGACCACAATTTGCGGTTTTCCTCGGCAAGCAGTTCGGAAAGCTGCTGCCGCTGGTCGGCGGTGAAATCGAATTGCTCAGCCATTTCCTCGGCGGTCTTGTGGCTGACCGTGATATAGAGATAGGTGCGTGTGACCGTCGTGACGGTTTCCACAATGTTTCCGTGGCCGTCGTCGGTTTCAGTGATGACATCCTCAGTCTTGCTCTCCGTGCGGGAAGACAGGTCGTTCATCTGCCAGAAAATATCCTTGAGGATGACTTTCTTACTATCGTCCACCGTGGCGACCTCCTGCGGATCATCGGGGTCAGCAGTGGTTTTCACCGCATAAACGGCCAGCACCTCCGGCCAGACGGCGCGGGAGCCGGACATTTCCAGTTCGTCATAGGTGCTGCCTGCTTTTGCATCGTCGATCTGCGATTGATAATCGGTGTTGATCTCCTGTACCACCTGCCGCATGGTCTGTCCCGTGCCGCTATCCTCGCCGGAGAAGAAGATGCCGAAGCAGGAACTGGCAATCAGCCCGACCACGCAAAGCACAAGGATGACGACTACCGCGACCCAGCCGCCTGCGGCAATGGCGGCGATCAGCGCCTTTGTTCCGACAATGATCGCTTTGACCGCCGCAACGGTGGCTTTTGCGGCAACCTTAACGGCCTGTACCGTAGCCTTGGCTGCCGCCTTTGCCGCCTGTACGGTTTTCTGCGCCGCTTTTGCGGAAGCCTTTGCCGTCACCTTGGCGGTCTTAGCCGTGGTTTGCGCTGTTTTTACTGCTGCCCGCCCGGTCTGCTGCGCGGTTTTGACCCCCTTCTGTGCGACCTTTACGGAGCCCTTTCCGGCAGACTGTGCCGTTTTGAGCGTACCCTTTCCGGCTTTCTGAACCGCTTGCTGTGTGGCTTTTTTCGGCTGGGTTCCCTTGAACGCATCCTTGCATTTCTGAATGTTGTCCCGTGCTTTACCGGCATTGCGCTTCGCATCGGAAAACCCGCGCCGTCCGCGTTTTTGCAGCTGAACCTCGGTTCCTGCCACATATCGGCGCACGGTATCTTTGATCTGCTGTGCGCCGTACTCCTGCGGAGAAGTCTCCGCAGGAGCGGCGTTTTTTTCAGCGGTATCCGCAGTGTCCTTGGTGCGGACGGCAGCAGATTTGATGCGTTCAGAGACAACGGCAGCACGGTCAATGGTCTTGACCGTGCCCCCAACCGACTCTTTTGTTTTAATATCCGCCATGATGTTTCTGTGCACCTCTCATTTCGTATTACCTCCCACAATAATGCTCTCGTCCGGTTTAGTGGTCATAAGGCGGTACAGCTCTGTATCTTTCGGAAACTGATTTTTGAAGGGCACCAGTGCGCCGCCGTAGCGCAAAAGACCGCAGCCTGCCGGGGCATTGGTGATATAGCCGGTCTGCTCCGGGGAAATGTTCAAAAGTCCCGGTCGCTGGGAGCCTGATTGAGCAGGATCAGCATTTCGGAATTCGACAGCATGGTGCTGGCCTGAACGGAATCCAGCAGATACTCCACATTCTGCGTAATGGCGGTGGGATAGGCACCGCGTTTACGGAAGCGACGCCATGCGGAATCAAAGAAATCCGCGCTGTACGGATTCTGAAAGACCACATGAAATTCGTCGATGAACAGGTGCGTCCGCTTGCCCTTGCGCCAGTTTTCCGTCACGCGGTTGAGCATGGCGTCGGTGATAATCAGAAGCCCCATGGTTTTGAGCTGACGCCCCAGATCCATAATGTCATAGATAACGATGCGGTTTTGGGTGTCCACATTGGTTTCATGGGCAAAGGCATCCAGACTGCCGGTGGTGAACAGCTCCAGCGCCAGCGCCAGATCGCGGGCTTCTTCCTCTGGCTGTGCCAGCAGCTTTTCCCGGAGAACACGAAGCGTCGGGACAGGGCCGCCGCGCTTATAGGCCGCATACACGGCGTCTACGCACCGGTCGATGATGCTCTTTTGCAAGGGGCCGATGCCGCCGCGGTCAAGCTGTTCAAACAGGGACAGGATAAACTCGGATTTATCTACTACCGGGTTGCCGCCATCGCCGTAGCCCTCCACCATGTCCATGGCGTTGATGTGGTGGGGGCTGCCCGCC
>OBJE01001600.1_pt1 | contig 11072 bp, 6 predicted proteins | sample 1519681 | NCBI WGS metagenome assembly OBJE01 (sample SAMEA3888898, study PRJEB22519) | human gut metagenome | biome: human gut; feature: human-associated habitat; material: faeces | place: Denmark | collected 2011 | reverse complement strand
TTCGAGCAGCTTGCGGGCGCGGGCCAGCAGGCCGGGGGCCTCCAGCAGCGACTGGCGGTCTTCGTCCGTCAGCTCCATGTTGGAGCAGATGAAGTTGATGATGCCGCGCTTCGAGTCGATGTTCTTGATGGCGAAAGCCGCCTCCTTGGGCATCGACGGCGACACGTTGATGATGTTCAGCGCCACGTCGCGGATCGAGTCCACGAGAGCCTCGAACTCGATGCTCTTCACATCGGGAGTCGAATCGCGCAGGGCCGTCACCCGGGCCTTGAAATAAGGCTCGGTGGTGATGTACTCCGTGATCTCGACCTTCTCCAGGCCGTTCAGGATCACCGTGAGGTTGCCGTTGGGCATTTCGAGGATCTTGATGATCCGCGCGGCCGTGCCGACCTTGTACATGTCGTCCGGCGCGGGGTCCTCGACGTCGCTTTCGCGCTGCAACACGGCGCCCAGGATGCCGCCTTCGGCATTCACGGCGCGCACGAGGTTGATGCTCTTGTCGCGGCCCACCGTGATGGGCGTGATGGCGCCGGGGAAAAGCACCGACGAACGCAGCGTGAGAATGGGTATGATTTCGGGCACTTCGACCTCCTCCACAGGCTCGTCGCCGCCGGTCACGATGGGGATCACGCGGTGATTGCCGTCGAGCAGCTCGGGGACGAGATTCACGTCGTCTACTTCGATGGTTTTGATCTTATCTTTTTTGCTCATAGGATATACAGATATATAATGGTGCAAATATAACGATTTTTTAGAAATTTTATTTTATCTTTGACAGAATGTTAATAACTTTGCATCCCTGAAAACAAAGTAAAATTCAACGCGCCATGCAAATCGCAGACAAATACGCACCGCAGCAGATCGAATCCAAATGGTACGACTACTGGATCGAACAGCATATTTTCCACTCGGAACCCGACCAGCGGGAACCCTACACGATCGTCATCCCTCCCCCCAACGTGACGGGCATGCTCCACATGGGGCACATGCTCAACAACACGTTGCAGGACGTGCTGGTGCGCCGCGCCCGCATGTCGGGAAAGAACGCCTGCTGGGTGCCGGGCATGGACCACGCGTCGATCGCCACCGAAGCCAAGGTGGTGGCGATGCTGCGCGAAAAGGGCATCGAAAAGTCGTCGCTCACGCGCGAGGAGTTCCTCCGCCACGCCTGGGAATGGAAGGAGAAATACGGCGGCGTGATTCTCAAACAGCTGCGCAAACTGGGCGCCTCGTGCGACTGGGACCGCACGTGCTTCACGATGGACGAAGCCCGCACGGAGAGCGTTCTGCGCGTCTTCTGCGACCTCTACGAGAAAGGCAAGATCTACCGCGGCGTAAGGATGGTCAACTGGGACCCCGCGGCGCAGACGGCCCTCTCGGACGAGGAGGTGGTCTTCAAGGAGTCGCACGGCAAGCTCTACTACCTGCGCTACAAGGTCGAGGGAACCAACCGGGCGATCATCGTCGCCACGACGCGCCCCGAGACCATTCTGGGCGATACGGCGCTGTGCGTCAACCCCAATGACGAGCGTTACAAGGCCCTGCCCGCCGACGCCCGCGTCGTCGTGCCGCTGGTGGGACGGTCGATCCCCGTGATCCGCGACGAATACGTCGACATCGAGTTCGGAACGGGCGCCCTGAAGGTGACCCCGGCGCACGACGTGAACGACTACATGCTGGGCGAGAAATACGGGCTGGAGACCATCGACATCTTCAACGACGACGGCACGATCAACGACAAGGTGGGCATGTACGTGGGTCAGGACCGCTTCGACGTACGCCGGCAGATCGAAAAGGACCTCGACGCGGCGGGCCTTTTGGAAAAGACCGAAGATTACACCAACAACGTGGGCTATTCGGAGCGCACGGGCGTGGCCATCGAGCCGAAACTCTCGATGCAGTGGTTCCTCTCGATGGGACAGCTGGCCGAACCGGCGACGAAGGCCGTCATGGAGGACGCGATCCGCTTCGTGCCCGAAAAATACAAGAACACCTACCGCCACTGGATGGAGAACATCAAGGACTGGTGCATCTCGCGCCAGCTGTGGTGGGGCCAGCGCATTCCGGCGTACTATCTTCCCAAAGGCGGCTTCGTGGTGGCCCTGACGGCCGAAGAGGCGTTGGAAAAGGCCCGCGAGAAGGCCGGCGACGCCTCGTTGCAGCTGACGGACCTGCGGCAGGACGAGGATGTGCTCGACACGTGGTTCTCGTCGTGGCTGTGGCCCATCTCGGTATTCGACGGCATCCGCTTCCCGGACAACAGGGAGATCGGCTACTACTACCCCACCAACGATCTGGTGACCGGTCCCGACATCATCTTCTTCTGGGTGGCCCGCATGATCATGGCCGGCTACGAATACCGCGGCGAAAAGCCCTTCTTGAACGTCTACTTCACGGGCATCGTGCGCGACAAAATCGGCCGCAAGATGTCCAAGCAGCTGGGCAACTCGCCCGACCCGCTGGACCTGATTGCCCAGTACGGCGCCGACGGCGTGCGTATGGCGATGCTCATCTCCTCGTCGGCAGGCAACGACGTGATGTTCGACGAGGCGCTGTGCGAGCAGGGCCGCAACTTCGGCAACAAAATCTGGAACGCCTACCGCCTCCTGAACGGCTGGGCGGTGGACGCCGCAGCGGCGCAAAGCGAGAACAACCGTCTGGCCGTGGCGTGGTTCGGGCAGGCGTTGGGCCGCTCGCTGCGCCAGATCGCCGAGGATTTCAAGTCATACCGCATCTCGGAGGCCTTCAAGGAGGCTTACCGCCTCTTCTGGGACGATTTCAGCGGCTTGTACCTCGAGATGGCGAAGCCCGCCTACGGACAGCCCATCGACGCCCCGACGATGGAGGCGACGAAGGGCTATTTCGACGCCCTGATGCGCGTGCTGCACCCCTTCATGCCGTTCGTCACGGAAGAGATCTGGCAGGACCTCGCGCCCCGCGCCGAAGGCGCTTCGATCTGCGTGGCGCAGATGCCCGAGCCTGCGGCCGAAGACGCCGCGATGCTGGCGCGCTTCGAACTGGCGAAGGAGATCATCACCTCGGTGCGCAACATCCGCAACCAGAAGAGCCTGCCGCAGAAAGAGGCGCTGACGCTCCGGGTCATCGCCGATGAGAACTATCCCGCGGAGTTCGCCCCCGTCGTGATGAAGATGGCCAACCTCACGGCCATCGAGACCGTGGCGGAGAAGGACCCGGCGGCCGCGGCGTTCATCGTCAAGACGACGCAGTACTTCGTGCCGATGGCCGGAAAGATCGACGCCGAGGCCGAGCGCAAAAAACTCGCGGACGATCTGGCCTACTACGAGGGATTCCTCGCCTCGGTGATGAAGAAGCTCTCGAACGAGCGGTTCGTCGCCTCGGCGCCCGAGAAGGCGGTGGCCAACGAGCGCGCCAAGCAGGCCGACGCCGAAGCCAAGATCACGGCGATCCGCGAACAGCTGGCGGCGCTCGAATCCGGCAAATAAGCATTAAAACAGCTATCATGGCCCTACGATACAAACTCTTCCTGTCATGCTGCGCCCTGACCATGGCGGCAGCCTGTGCCTATGCCCGGGGATTCAGACTGGAGGGAAGGATCGAGGGACTGCAAGCCGGAGACACCCTCCGTTTCGAGCGTATTCTCCTGCCTTCATGGAAGTACGGCCCGGGATTCGACGTCGTGGTCCGCAAACCGGGCGCATTCCGTCATCGGGGGAAGTCGGAACACGACCAGTACTACCTGATGACCTACCGCCCGAAAGCCGGAAGAGCCGCAGCCGGGGATCGCGGAGGCAAACCCGTCATCGTCAGGCCCGGCGATAGGATCGGCATGACCGGCTCGACGGATGCGATCTATTATTGCCGTCTCGGCGGAGGAATTTACGACGAGCCTATGCTGTCAAGCCTGCTGGCGGTCGATGATTCGCTCGGCCGGGTCCGGGGACGTTATCTGGAAAATGCACGGGAAGCGTCGGAGCGGAACGATACGGCAGCCAGCCGGGAATGGGGCGGAAAATTCAACCGATTTTACAACGGCAATCCCGGCGTAGAACGGAAGGATATGCTGCGAAAAGCCTACGAAGCGGCCAATCCGCACGGAAGCCTGTACCTGTTGATCGACAGGATACCCAAGTTGTCGTACACCCCGGCCAAGGAGGCGCACAGGTTTTACAAGACATTGTCCGAAGGGTTGAAAACGAGCTATTTCGGCCGGATGTACGCAGACTGCATGACAAGAATGGAACAACTCGCCGAAGGAAAACCGGCGCCGGATTTCACACTGGCAACGACCGAAGACCGTACTGTCGCCAAGGCTGATTTCAAAGGCCGATACCTGCTGCTCTACCATTGGGGATTGTGTCCCGGCTCGATCCATATCGACCGGCAGGTGAGCGATCTGTTCGAAAAGTACAAGGACAAAGGATTGCAGGTGGTGGGACTGACCGAATCCATCGCCGATATCCGGAGCGTATACGAAAGTCTGCCCGCAGGCAAAAAAACGCCGTCGCCGGGTGTGGACGACATGCGCCCCGTGCTGGCCGGCATGCTGGAACACGGATGGATCGAAGCGGAACTGGAAACCGGTCATCCGGAAAACCGGCAGATCATGGAAACGTATGCCATCGAAGGCCGGCCGTTCTTCGTTCTGATCGGTCCGGACGGCACCATACTGGCACGCAATTACACGAATGCCTTTTACCGGGCGAAAAAGATTCTGGACAAGGAGCTGGGCGGAACGGCCGCCGAATGAACCGCGAAACGGCCGGCGGCGGTGCGGCAGGCGCAAGCCCCGGAAAACCGGACCGGAACATCCCGTCATAAACTCTATGTTTGATCTCTAATCTACGCATATTTTGTCTCCGATCACCATCTACACCGACGGCTCGGCCCTCGGAAACCCCGGGCCGGGCGGCTACGGCGCAGTGCTTCTCTCGGGACACCACCGCAAGGAGCTGTCGCAGGGATTCCGCCTCACGACCAACAACCGCATGGAGCTGATGGCCGTGTGCGTGGCGCTCGAAACGCTCAAGTTCGAGGGTTCGGACGTGGTCATCTACTCCGATTCGAAATACGTCGTCGACGCCGTTTCGAAAGGCTGGGTCTTCGGCTGGGTCCGCAAGGGATTCGCGGGCAAGAAAAACCCCGATCTCTGGATGCGTTTCCTGCGCGTGTACAACCGCCACAACGTCCGTTTCGTCTGGGTCAAGGGCCACGCCGAAACAGTCGAGAACAACCGCTGCGACTGTTTGGCCGTGGCGGCGGCCAACGACAAGGCGCACTGGCTCGAAGACACGGGCTACGATCCCGCAGAGCGGTAAAAAGGAAGGCCGCCGCACCGTTTTTTCGGCACAAAGTCCACCATAATCCATCGAATTATCGTACATTTTTCGCTTTTCGGGTTATTATTCCTATCTTTACGCCGCTAATTGCGTAACCAACAAACATACGCTCCGAATGTTCAAAACATACATGCGGCTGTTGGGTTTTGCCCGGCCGATCAAGAAATACGCGATCCCCTACTTCTTCTACTCGCTTTTCTACGCGTTGTTCAACTCGCTGACGTTCATGCTGATCATCCCGATCCTGAACACCATGTTCGACGCGAACTACTCCTTCGAATACGTCGAAAAGCTGCCTCCCCTGGAACTCAATCAGGACTACCTCGCAACACTTTTCAACTTCGCCTATTCGCACATCTTCGAACAATACGACCGCCAGAACGTACTGATGCTGCTGGCCATTGTAGCCATCTGCATCAGCCTGATGAGCAACCTGTTCCGCTACCTCGGCGCATGGACCATGGAGAACATGCGCACGCGGACCCTGCAACGCATGCGCAACGAAATGTTCTCGCGCGTGATGGACATGAACGTGGGCTATTTCTCGGACCAGCGCAAGGGCGACATCATTTCGAAAATCACCTCCGACGTGGGCGTGGTGCAGTTCTGCATCACCAACACCCTCCAGGTGTCGTTCCGCGAACCGTTTCTGATCATCGGCTACATCGTGATGATGGTGGCCATTTCGTGGGAGCTGGCCATCTTCTCGGTGCTGTTCCTCCCGGTGGTGGCCCTGCTGATCGGCAGCATCGTGAAGAAACTCCGCCACCCGGCCCGCACCAACCAGCAGCGCATGGGCGAGATGGTCTCGACGCTCGACGAGTCGCTCTCGGGCATCAAGGTCATCAAGAGCTATAACGCCACGGAATACATCAAGCAGAAATACTACGCCATCAGCGCCGACCTGGCGCGCCTGACCCTCTCGATGGCCCGCCGGCAGCAGCTGGCCTCGCCGATGAGCGAGTTCCTCGGCATCACGGCCGTGGGCGTGATCCTCGTCTTCGGCGGTTCGCTCGTGGCCAAAGGCGTGCTCGACCCCGGCGGATTCATCGCCTTCATCGCCATCTTCTCGCAGATCACGCGCCCCGTGCGCACCTTCATCGACCAGTTCGCCAACATCAACCAGGGAATCGCCGCCGGAGAGCGCATCTTCTCGATCATCGACACGAAACCCGAAATACAGGACAAACCCGGCGCCCGGGAACTCACGGGGCTGAAAGAGAAAATCGAATTCCGCGACGTGCACTTCACCTACGACGGGGAGCGCGAAGTGATCGACGGCATTTCGTTCGAGATACGCCGCGGGCAGACCGTGGCTCTGGTCGGTCCCTCGGGAGGCGGCAAGTCGACATTGAGCGAGTTGCTGCCCCGCTTCTACGACCCCTCGGCGGGCGAAATACTCATCGACGGCATCTCGCTGCGCGACTACACGCAGGAGAGCGTGCGCGCCCATATGAGCGTCGTGGCGCAGGACACCGTGCTTTTCAACGACACCATCGAAAACAACATCGGCATGGGCAAGCGCGGCGCCACGCACGAAGAGGTGGTCGAGGCGGCGAAGGTCGCCAACGCGGACTGCTTCATCCGCGAATGCACCGACGGTTACGGGACCAACATCGGCGACCGGGGCGTGAAACTCTCCGGCGGCCAGCGCCAGCGGCTCTCGATCGCCCGCGCGGTGCTCAAGAACCCCGACATCCTGATCCTCGACGAGGCCACCTCGGCACTCGACACCGAGAGCGAAAAACTCGTGCAGGACGCCCTCAACAACCTGCTCAAAGGCCGTACGTCGGTGGTCATCGCCCACCGCCTGTCGACCATCCACAACGCCGACCTGATCGTTGTCGTCGACCACGGCCGCATCGCCGAACAGGGCACGCACAACGAGCTGATGGAACGCAACGGCATCTACGCCAAGCTGATCGAAATGCAATCCTTCGACTAAAATGACCGAGCGGGAAAAGATGCTCGCCGGCGGGTGGTTCGACCCCCGGGATGCGGAACTCACCGCCATCCGGGACAACGCCACGCGCCTGATGCACCGCCTCAACGTCGAACTCTGCGGCCACGACGACGCCTACCGCGCCGCACTGCGCGAGCTGTGCCCCGGCTGCGAAGGATTCATCCGCGAACCGTTCCGCTGCGATTACGGACTCAACATCTCAATCGGCGAAGGGTCGTTCGTCAATTTCGACTGCGTGTTCCTCGACCTGGCGCCGATCCGCATCGGCCGCCACACGCTCATAGGGCCCAAAGTGCAGCTGCTCACCGCCCTGCATCCGTTCGACGCGGCACAGCGCCGCACTGGACTCGAAGCGGGCCGTCCGATCACCGTCGGCGACGACTGCTGGTTGGGCGGAGGGGTGATCGTCTGCCCGGGCGTCGCCATCGGCGACCGTTCGGTCATCGGCGCCGGAGCCGTCGTGACGCGCGACATCCCGGCCGACTCGGTGGCCGTGGGAAACCCGGCGCGCGTGATCCGCACGCTGACGCGGCAGGACGAAACCGAATAGCGCCGCCGCGCAAAAAATCATCCGGACAAAATTCGTTTTCTCCCGAAATTTTCTATTTTTGCAGAAACATCGAAAAAAGGGTATTTCTGCCATGCACTCCGAACAAGCCGCCCCCGACCTGCTGCAAAAATCACTCGACGCCTCCGGCGTCGGATGGTGGCAGCTCGACTTCGGACAGCGCGAAATGACCTGTTCGCGGCTGGCGGCGGACCTTTTCGGCGCAGATCGCACCCGCATTTCGTTCGAGGAGGTCTACCTGCTGCCCGGCGAGGAGCACCGGGCGCGCATTTACACCCGCTGCGCCGCCCTCAAGGTCTCCGACTCGCTCGACGAAACGTTCGTCACGGCCAACGGCGACAGATGCCTGCAAGTCAGAGCCGTGGCTGCCGCCAACGATCCGCTGACGGGCGTCCGCTCGGTTTTCGGAACCGTCCGCCGCGTTACGGAAGGCACTCCCGAAAATGCCGAACTGGCCTCCATCAATCAGAGTTACAAGGCGACGCAACGCAATTACAGCCACCTCGCACAACTGATCGAACACCTGCCGATCGGCTACCTGCGCGTCAACATCCTGCGCGACAAATCGGGCGAAGCGGTCGACTACCTGCTTTCGTACATCAACCAGCAGGCCGGCAGGATACTGGGCATCCACACGCAGGGCCATGCCGGAAAGACGGCCCGCGAGGTGGGAATAGATCCCCTGAAACACATCCCCACATTCGAGCACATCCCCTCCTGCTCCTTCTGGGAGCAGACCGGGAAAAGCCCGGACGGCAAACGCACCTGCCGCTGCCTGATCTACAACACGCCGGGCGACGACGACGAACTGGTCATCCTGCTCGAAGACATCACCGACGCCACGCGCAGCCGCGAACAGCTGGACGATTTCGAGCATCTCTTCAACCTGGTTTCGGACTTCGCGCACGTGGGCTGCGTCAGCTACAACCCCCTTACGGGAGAGGGTTACACCAAGGGTCCCTGGGCCAAAAATTACGGCGAAGCGGAAAACACGCCCGCCTCACAGATTCTCGGCCACTGGCGGCAGGTCCATCCCGACGACCGGCAACACCTTGAGGAGGAGTTCGAACGCCTCAAAACCGGAGAAATCCGGACTTTCGTCAACGAAGTGCGCATCGTGAGCGATCAGGAGCCGATGCGCTGGATCAAAATCCACCTGCTCTGCCGCGACTACCGTCCGGAGGAGGGCGTGATCGACCTGGCGTGCGTCAACTACGACATCAGCGAACTCAAACGCACCGAGGAGGAGGAGCTGCGCGAAGCGAAGAAGCGCGCCGAGGAGTCCAACAAACTCAAGTCGGCGTTCCTGGCCAACATGAGCCACGAAATCCGCACCCCGCTGAACGCCATCGTCGGATTCTCGGAGCTGCTGGCAGACGAAAGCAGGCACGAAACCCGCCGGGAGTACACCGACATCATCCTGCGCAACAACACCCTGCTGCTGCAAATCATCTCCGACGTGCTGGATCTGGCGCGCATCGAGTCGGGACGCACGGACATCGAGCGCACGCAGTTCGACGCCCGGGACTTATGCCGGGAGGTCGCCGACTCGCTCCGCCTCCAGCGCCGGCCGGGCGTGGAACTGCGCGTCGAGGAAGGGCTGCCGGAATTCCCCGTCACGGAGTACAGGAAGGGGCTTGCCCAGGTGCTGAACAACTTTACGCGCAATGCACTGAAATTTACCGAAAAAGGATCGGTAACGATCGGATTCCGCCGGATTCCCGGCCACATCCGTTTCTACGTCCGCGACACGGGCATCGGCATCGCGCCCGAAGACCGGGAACGCATCTTCGAACGTTTCGTCAAACTCGACACCTTCACCCAGGGGACCGGGCTCGGGCTGTCGATCTGCAAGTCGATCGCCGAACAGCTGGGCGGCTCGGTCGGCGTCGACTCCGTGGCGGGAAGGCTCCTGTTTCCGGATCGACATTCCCGCGGGGGAGTAATCCCCAAAACCCGCGTCCGTCCCGGGCGCAGAACCGGACGGGAAACGACCGGGACGGTCATCGCCCCGAAGCCGGACGCGGACAGCCCCGACGAAGGGAAGGCCCCCGCAGACCCCGCTTCCCGGAACGGACATCCATAAATCGAACGCTTCAGACCCGTTTTTCAAATCTTTTTTATATCTTTGCCAATTGTCAGAAAATTAGCGAAGAAATTTCTACCGATATGAAGTTCAAGGAGTATAAAGGCCTCGACCTGGCAGGCATAGCCGCCGACGTGCTCGGCGAATGGGACGCACGCGACACGTTCCACAAAAGCATCACGACCCGCGAGGGCCATCCCACGTTCGTATTCTACGAGGGTCCCCCCTCGGCAAACGGCATGCCCGGCATCCACCACGTCATGGCCCGCACGATCAAGGACGTATTCTGCCGCTACAAGACGCAGCAGGGCTACCTCGTGCACCGCAAGGCCGGATGGGACACTCACGGACTGCCCGTGGAACTGGGCGTCGAGAAGAAGCTCGGCATCACCAAGGAAGACATCGGCAAGAAGATCTCCATCGAGGAGTACAACCGCACGTGCCGCGAGGCGGTGATGGAGTTCACGGGCAAGTGGGAGGACCTCACGCGCAAGATGGGCTACTGGGTCAACATGGACGACCCGTACATCACCTACGACAACAAATACATCGAGACGCTGTGGTGGCTCCTGAAGCAGCTCTTCGACAAGGGACTGCTCTACAAGGGCTACACCATCCAGCCCTACTCGCCCGCCGCCGGAACGGGTCTCTCGACCCACGAACTGAACCAGCCCGGCTGCTACCGCGACGTGAAGGACACGACCTGCACGTCGCAGTTCCGCGTGATCCGCGACGCGAAGAGCGAGAAACTCTTCGAAGGGGTCGAAGGTGAACTCTATTTCCTGGCCTGGACCACCACGCCGTGGACGCTGCCTTCGAACACGGCGCTGGCCGTAGGCCCTGCGATCGAATACGTGAAGGTCAAGTGCCGCAACCCCTACACCGACCGGCCGCAGACGGTCATCCTGGCCAAAGAGCTACTGGGTTCCTACTTCACCAAGAAGATGGAAGGCACATACGAGATCATGGAGGGGAGCTGGAAAGGTCCCGAGCTGGAAGGCATCCGCTACGAGCAGCTGATCCCGTGGGTGAAGCCGGAAGGCGACGCCTTCCGCGTGATCGTCGGCGACTACGTGACCACCTCGGACGGTACGGGCATCGTGCACATCGCACCGACGTTCGGCGCCGACGACGACC
>OBJE01001589.1_pt1 | contig 11178 bp, 10 predicted proteins | sample 1519681 | NCBI WGS metagenome assembly OBJE01 (sample SAMEA3888898, study PRJEB22519) | human gut metagenome | biome: human gut; feature: human-associated habitat; material: faeces | place: Denmark | collected 2011 | reverse complement strand
TTGATTTTCCGCTATTTACATTTTGTCTATTCCAATTATAAAAAAACACTCATCCTTTCCAGGCAGGGAGGTTTTGCTTTCACCGGAGCGCAGTTCCGGTCCGGACGGCCCTCGTTCGCTGTCGGGTCGGCTATTTTACGTACTTGTCGAGCCAGCCGAAGAATTCGCGGTTCCAGACCAGCGAGTTCTGGGGCTTGAAGACCTGATGCGCCTCGTTTTCGAACGCCACGAGCCGCGCCGGAATGCCCAGCGTGCGGGCCGCCGTGAAGGCTTCGAGCGACTGGGTGTAGGGGATGCGGAAATCCTTCTCGCCGGTGATGATCAGGATCGGCGTGTCCCATTTCGAGACGAACTTGTGCGGCGAGTTGGCGTAGGAACGCTGTGCCGTGGCGTTCGCCGTGTCCCAGTAGGGGCCTCCGTAGTCGTTGTTGACGAAGAACAGCTCCTCGGTTTCGCCGTACATTGAGTCGAAATCGAAGATGCCGCAGTGGGAGATGAAGGCTTTGAAACGCTTCTCGTGGCATCCGGCGAGGAAATAGACCGAATAGCCGCCGTACGACGCCCCGACGCAGCCCATGCGCTCCCGGTCGGCCCACGGTTCGCGGGCCACGTCGTCGATGGCCGAGAGGTAGTCGCGGATGTTCTGGCCCGAGTAGTCGCCCGAAATCTGGTCGAGCCACTCCTGTCCGAACGAGGGCAGGCCGCGGCGGTTCGGCGCGACGACGATATATCCCTGCGCTGCCATCAGCTGAAAATTCCAGCGGTAGCTCCAGAACTGCGATACGACGCTCTGCGGGCCGCCCTGGCAGTAGAGCAGCACCGGATATTTTTGCGACGGGTCGAAATCGGGCGGCAGGATCACCCACGTCAGCATCTGCTTGCCGTCGGTGGTCTTCACCCAGCGTTTCTGCACCTCGCCCATCCTGATATTGTCGTAGACCGATTTGTTGATGGCCGAGATTTGCGCCAAAGAGCCGTCCTCCGGATTTATCTCGAAGAACTCCGTGGCCATCGAGATCGTGCACATCTCGGCGGCGATCCGCTCCCCGGCCATCGTGAAGGCGTTGATGTCGTGGTCGCCGCGGGTGATGACCTCCACTTCGCCGACCGACGGCGCGACGCGGCAGATCTGGTGCGTCGCCTCGATCGGGGCGATGAAATAGATCAGGTCGTTGCCGCTCCAGACGACGTTCTGGGCGTTGTAGTCGAAGTCGGCGGTGAGGTCCTGCATTTCGGCGGTGTGGCAGTCGTAGACGAACAGGCGGGCCTTGTCCGACTCGTTGCCTGCGCGGCGCTGCGAGAGGAAGGCGATCTTCGAATCATCGGGCGACCAGACGGGATATTTGTCGTAGCCGACCATGACCGCCTGATCGTTGACGGGTTTGCCGGTATTGAAGTTGGCGGGCTTGCAGATGTTTTGTGTCGCGCCGCTTTCGAGGTCGTAGACGAAGATGTCCGAATCGGTCGACACGGCGTAGGCGGTGCCCGTCAGCGGTTTGCAGGTGTAGGCCAGCATCGTCCCGGCGTTGTTCCAGGCGATCTCGGCCATGTCGAAATAGGGCGCCAGCGGGGCGTCCCACTGCGCGTCGGGCATGATGTCCCTGCCGCCCGTCACGACTCCCTTGCCCAGCTCGCCGACGAAGATGTGGCGGTATTCGCCCTCGTCCCAGTAGTCCCAGTGGCGGGCCATCAGGTCGTCGTAGATGCGGGCTTTCGATTTGTCCATGTCCTTGTAGATGTCGGACGAACGGCGGTCGGCCGTCCGCACGGTCTGCACCCACCAGATGTGCTTTCCGTCGGGGCTTACGCCGAAGCCCTCCACGTCGGGAACGCCCTCGCCGTCGCCGCTGCCCGTGATCTGCGTCGCGTCGCCGCCCGAGGCGTTCATCCGCCACACCTGCATCGAACCGCCGCGGTCCGAGAGGAAATAGATGTGCCGTCCGTCGGCGCTCCACTTCGGCGAGAGGCTGTTCGACGTGAAGTCCGTCAGGCATGTCACAGTCTTCGAGTCCATGTCCTCGACCCGGATCGTCGTCACGCCGCGGTTCTCGGCCATGTTGTAGTCGGTCTGCTGGTAGAGGAGCGTCCGGCCGTCGGGCGAGAGCGACGAGCCGCCCGCGCGGCTCATCTTCCACATCACCTCGGGGGTGAGGCGTCCGGCGGCGATCTCTTCGGCCGTCAGCGCATTGTCGATCTTCAGAGGCTCGGGACGCTTGTCGCATCCGCCGAGGCCCATAGCTGCAATAGCCGTCATCAGGAGAATTTTTTTCATTTTTTGAGGTTTCTTACGTATATTTGTTCACAAATTTCCGATGAAAAGATGAACCGTACCGTTTATTTCGCCGACAGGGCCGTGGCGTTCACGGCCGAAGCTCCCGGCGGGGCGTGGTATGCCGTTGCGGCCGAAGCCTGCGGCGGCATATCACGGGCCAAGATACTGAATTTTCTCGAATCGCACAACTCCGTGGCCGTCGTTTCGGACGATCCCGACAGGGCTTTCGCGGCCTTTGCGGCGGAGTTCACGCCGGTCGAGGCGGCGGGCGGCGTGGTGGTGAACGACTGCGGCGAGTGGCTGATGATCCACCGCAACGGCCGCTGGGACCTGCCCAAAGGGCATCTGGAGTGCGGGGAGCGCATCGAGGAGTGCGCTGCGCGTGAGGTCGAAGAGGAGACGGGCGTGGCGGCTCGGGTCGTGCGGCCGCTGTGCGAGACGCTGCACGCCTACTATTTTCCGAAAACTGCGCGCTGGGAACTGAAACGGACCCACTGGTACGAACTGCATGCGCCCGGGTGCGCCGGTCTGACGCCCCAGATCGAGGAGGGGATCGACTCCGCGGTGTGGTGTGCGCCCCGCGAGGTGGCAGACAATCTGCGCGACGCTTTCCCGACGATCCGCTGCGTGGCGGCGGCTATGGGCCGAAATTAGGCGTTTGCGGCCTGCTCTGTGAGCCGTCGGCGCGCGGCCTCCCGGTATTTGCGCGAAATCTCGATGGTCATTCCGCCGATCTCCACGTGTGCCGGGCAGCAGCGGTCGATGCGCGCCGTGTTGACGATGAACGAGCGGTGGATGCGCAGGAAACGGCTGTCCAACTGTGTCTCCCATTGCGAAATGCGGGTTTTGGTGCGGTAGGCGAGGCCCCCGGCGGTGTGAATCCACACTTCGCTGTCGTTCGATTCGACGTAGCTGATTTCCGCGGGGTCGAGCGTGATTTTGCGGCGGTCGGAGACGAAACTGATCGAACGGGCGTAGGGACAGCGGCGTTCGAGGTGTTTTTCGAGAGCTATTTCCGGAGCGATGAGGACCGTCAGGACCAGCAGGATGAAGGGCGGGTTGAGCAGCAGCCCCGGCATTCCGCCTTCGCCGGCGCCGAGCACCACCGCATGGCCCAGCATCAGCGAGAGGTATTCGATGCCGAGGATCGCCAGCGCAAGGTAGACGGTGTCGAGGATTCCCTGCCGCCGGTTTTCGAACGACAGCTGCGGCACGAAGTAACGCGCCGTGAGCATTCCGGGCAGGAACAGCACTCCGAGCAGGAGGGCGTCGGCGAAGAGATACCCCAAACCCACGAGGACAAAGGCGATGACGAGCGTGGCCGTGAGCCACCAGACGACGGGCAGAAACTGTTTCATGCGGAATTTCCGTTTTTACAAATATAGGTAAAATCAGTCTCCGGTGTCCCCGCCCGGTCCCGCAAAAAACGCTCCCGGGGCCGATCGGCGGGATTCGACGGCGTAAGAACGGGATTCGACGGGCGGTTTTTTTGTGGTTTCGGCCTGCGGCAGCCTATCTTTGCCATACGGGAATGGTTCCGCGATGACTTAAAACTTTTGCGTTATGTTCGATTTGTTTCTTCAGGGCGGGACATGGATCATGTCGATCCTGATCGTGGAATTGATTTGTCTGTTGTTTGCCGCGTGGAAAGCCCCGGCATGGGTCAGGGAGATCGGCCTGCTGGTGTTGGTGACCGACCTGATCTGGCAGTTGAAAGGGATGTTCAATGCCGCTGAAGTCGTGCAGCAGGTAGGCGACGTTCCTTTGACGCTGGTTGCCGGCGGCTTGAAGGTATCATTCATATCGCTGATTTACGCCCTGCTGATCTATGCCGCCTCGCTGGTGATCCGCATGTTGCAGAAGCCGCGGATATAGCCCGGTTAGGAACCGGGGCGTATGGGCGGAAGATGGCAGCCGGGCTTCCGGTCCGGTTCTGCGCCCTTTCCGGTTTCTGAACGGATCGCGCCCGGTTATAAAACGGGCGCGATTTAACCTTTGCCGAGCAGTTTCTGCTGCGTGTCGTACGCCTCGGCGATCAGTTCGGGCGGGTAGTCGTACAGCTCCAGAATGCGGATGGCGTTGCGCGTGGTGAGGGGACCGGTGTGCAGGCAGTAGTCGAATACCAGCCGCCCGTCGGCCACCTCTTCACGGAAGTGGTGCAGTTCGTAGCCGTCGCCGCGCAGCAGTTCGGCCAGTTCGATGTCGTGCGTGGCGGCCAGCACGATGTGCGGTCCTCGGTTGAGGCGCGCCAGCACGGCTTTCCCGGCCGCGATACGTTCGGTGGTGTTCGTGCCCTTGAACAGTTCGTCGAGCACGAAGAGGCACGCCGCGGGCCGGTCCGCGTCTTCGAGCAGCCGCTTGACGGTGAGCACCTCCTGCAGATAGTAGCTCGTCCCTTCGGTGATGTCGTCCGAAATGCGGATCGACGAGTGGAGCCGCATGTAGGGCGCCGTGAACCGCTCCGCAAAACAGGTGCAGAGGGTCTCGCCCAACAGGGCGTTGAGCATCACCGTCCGGATGAAGGTGGTTTTGCCCGACATGTTCGACCCGGTGAGCAGCAGCCCCGTGCCGTCGAGCGTCAGGGTGTTCGCTGTGCAGCCCTCGATCAAAGGATGCACGACCTGCACGACTTCGAGGTATTTGCCGTCGGTGAACGTCGGGCGGCAGGTCTTCGTGTCGCGGCGCAGGCGCATGACCGAGATGGCCGCGTCGGTCCGGCCGATGAAGCGGAACACGTCGTGGATGGCGTCGCGGTGAGTCGCGATGCTGCCGGTGAAGCGGTGGAAAAGAATCACCTCGATGTTGAACGCGATCTTCACCAGTTCGAATGCCAGCCAGCCGACGGCCGCCAGTTCGTTGCCTCCGTCGCCCTGCGTGCCGACGATGCGGCTGCGGTGCTCGACCTCGGCGACCCGGCGGATCGGCCGTGCGGCTTCGTCCGAGCCGGGAACCCCCTCTGCCGCAAGGTGCCGCGCGGTTTTCAGGGCCGTGGAAAGCTGCTTTACGGCCGATGTGTAGAGGGAGATGTTGATTTTGTTGCTGTAATGAATATACATGTTGACCGCGTAGATCGCCACGAAGAGCAGCAACAGCGCCGGATAAAACGGCGCGAGAAGCAGCGCGGCCGCGGCCGCAGCGGTCAGCGCGTAGATCAGTCCGATGCGGCGGACCCGGACCGGGGTGTCGAAGATCAGCCGGCAGAGGTCGTAGGCGTCGTCGCCCGCGAGGCGTGCAAGGTGTCCGGCGCACCGTTGCGTCAGTTCGTCGTCGTTTTCGAAAGCACCGACCCGGCGGTCGAAATCCGCGGCATCCTCCTCGCCCCGCAGCGTCCGCAGCCGGGCGTAGAGGTATTGCTGGCCGACACGTGAGGTCGTGCGGTCGATCTTTTCGAACACGGCGTTCAGGTCGAGGTCGGCCGTCGTCTCGGCGTCGACGATCTGAAAGACTCCCTCTTCGGCCGGGCAGTTGTAGAAATAACTGCCGATCGGATCGAAGTCATATGCCGCAGACTCCCCTCCGGGACCTCCGGAAGGCTTGAACAGCGAAGCGATGTAGTCGGCCGGTCTCATGTCTGCGGTTGTCTTCTGAAAATTTTTACGCTGCGGAAGCGGCGGTCGGGGTCGGAGGCCGTGTCATCCTGCGATTGCTTTTTTTTAACAGGCGTCTTGCGCTGCGAGTGCAATGGTCGGGATCGGAGGCCTGTCGGCCTGGGGTCGCCCCTGAAGCTGGCGTCCTACGCCTGCGCCTGCATCGCGCGGGCGATGCCTTCGGCGATCTGGTCGATGGCGCCCTGGAGTTTGCCGCCGATCATCATTTTCATCATCATGTTCAGCTCGATGTGCAGCACCAGCCGCATGCGGGTGTCGGTGTCGGAGACTTTGTGGAGCTGAATCCAGAAGGCGAAATCCATCGGGATTCCCCCGTCGTCGCCCACGATCTTGACGTGGCGCGGTTCGATGCGCTCCTCCATGCGGAGACGGACGGTGAAGCCTTTGGCCTTGAACGAACAGGTCTCCTCGGTGGCCTGCCACTCCTCGACGCGGTCGGCGACGGCCGGGGTGAGGTTGTCGAAGCGGCTGATGACGGCGTAAATCTGTTCGGCGGGACGTAAAATCCGGTGTTGTTTCGAAATGTATTCCTGCATATTGCGCGTTGAAAATTATAAGTTGAAAGTTTTGCGGGCCCGGATCATTCCGCCGGCTGCGGGGCGGCCCAGAAACGGTCGGCGTCGGAGGTCCGGACGGTGGATTCATCCAGCGAGAATCCCTCGAACCCCGGGGGCAGCAGGGCGATGGCGCGGCCTTCGTATCCGACCTCCTTGTCGTATCCGGTCTGCTCCCAACAAATGAACCAGTAGAGGTTCTTGGCCCAGTAGGAGAGGTAATTCTCCGGGTCGCGTGTTCCGAGAAGCCGGTGTACGGCCATCGGCTCTCCGGCGACGGTGCGCTGCCGCATCTCTTCGAGTGAGAGCGCTTCGCCTTCGGGCGAGGCGACGTAGGATTGCATGTCCGAGTCTATCATCGCCCATTTCTCGTGTTCGGGCAGCCAAACGAGGTTGACCACGTGGCAGTCCCGATCGAGCGAGTCGGCCGGAAGGCACGTCACGAAGCGGTTGACGATCCCTTGCGAGAGCAGCAGCTCGTGGAGCAGGATCGAGTGCAGGCGGCAGTTGAAAGCCGGTTCTACGGTACGGGTATACTCCCACAGTCCGATTGCGTTGCGCGTTTCGGGCTGGACTTTCTGATTGGCGTGGGGAATGTTCCGGGCGACGAACTGCGCCAGCGCGCGGGCGTTGTCCCAGGTCGTCGCGGCGGGATTCACGAGGGTGTCGAGCCGGAAGTATTCGCGGATTTCACGGGCGCGGACGGTGTCCTGTATATAGGTGAAGCGATACTGCACGGTGTCGGCGGCGTAAGGGCCTGCGGCGCGGAGCAGCTCCACGCGCTGCTGTTTTTCGAGACCGGTCAGATAGTCAATGGCCTGTTCGCGGAAGACGAAACGGGCCAGCAGAAAGATTGTCAGCAGCAGGCCGATGAGCGAAAGCAGAGCGATACCTGCGATTTTGAAGAGTTTTTTCATGGGCGGCGATTATGTCCGCTGCAAAGATAGGGATTTTTCCGGTGGCGGCAAACGAACGGGACGAACCTTTGCGGGGTTCGTCCCGGGATGCGGTTGCGAAGCGGCAGGGGCCTTGCGGAAACGGGGGCGGGGCCTTGGAAAAACGGGCCGGCGATATGGAGGGGGGGGCTGCGCGCGGACAGCCCCCGACGGCGTGATCCGGGTTGGCGGTCTTTGAATCCGGCCGGCTCTGAATCCGGCTTTTCAAGCCGGCGGTCAGTCGATCTCGAAGGTGCGTGCCGTGTCGCTGTCGACGGTGATGCGCACCGTCATCGTGTTGTCGGGCAGCAGCTGTTCGATCTTCTCGGGCCACTCCACCAGACACAGGTCTCCCGAGTAGAAATACTCCTCGTAACCGAAGTCGAAGGCTTCCCGCAGGTCGTTGATGCGGTAGAAATCGAAGTGGTGGATGCGTCGGTTGCCCTCGCCCTTGTATTGGTTGACGATGGCGAACGTGGGGCTGGTCACGGTGTCGGCGGCCCCGAGTTCTGCGGCGATTTCACGGATGAGCGTGGTTTTGCCCGCGCCCATCTCGCCGCGGAAGGCGACCGCCGTACGGCGGCCCAGCGAGCCGATGATCGCCCCGGCGACCTGCGGAAGCTCGTCCTGCGAGGTGATGTGAATGGTTTTCATCTATTGTTTTGGCTTTAGAACGATATACGGTACGATCATTTCCTCCATCGAAATTCCGCCGTGCTGGAACGTGTTGCGGTAGTAGCGGATGTGGCGGTTCGCGTCGTTGTTGTAGACGAGGAAATCGGTGTTGTAGGCGAAGATGTAGCTCGACGTGAGGTTGCTCGACGGCAGCTGCACGTCCTCGGGTTTCAGGATTTCGTAGACTTCGCGGGAGTTGTACGCGAGGTTGCGGCCCGTCTTGTAGCGCAGGTTGGCCGAGGTCTCGCGGTCGCCGGTCACCTTCACCGGGTTGTCCACGCGGATCGTGCCGTGGTCCGAGGTGATGACGACGGTGTGTCCCCGCTCGGAGAGGAGCTTGAGGATGGTGTAAAGGTCCGAGTGCTCGAACCACGAGCGCGTCAGCGAGCGGAACGCCGCGTCGTCCTCCGTGAGTTCGCGGATGATGTCGGTCTCGGTACGTGCGTGCGAAAGGATGTCGAGGAAGTTGTAGACGATGACCGAGAAATCGGCGTCGTAGACCTTCTGGATGTTGTCCACCAGCTTGCGCCCCTGCTCCGGGCGCACCAGCTTGTCGAACGAGAACTTCCAGTTCTTGCCGTTCTGGCTCATCAGCCGCTTCAGAAACTCCTCCTCGTACTGGTTCTTGCCGCCCTCCTCGTTGTCGTTGAGCCACTTGTTGGGCATCAGACGGTCGATGGCCAGCGGCATCAGCCCCGCGAAGACGGCGTTGCGGGCGTACTGCGTGGCGGTGGGGAGGATGGCGCAGTAAAAGTCGTCCTGCGCCACGTCGTACCAGCCCCGCAGCAGCGACGAAATCGACCGCCACTGGTCGTAGCGGAAGTTGTCGATCAGCAGCAGCGTGGTCTTGGGGTTCTCGTCGACGACGGGGAAGACGTTGGTGCGCATGAGCGTGTGCGACATCACGGGGGTGTCGTCCGAGCGCTTGTTGATCCAGTTGTAGTAGTTGCGGCGCACGAACTTGCAGAACTCCTGGTTGGCCTCGCTTTTCTGGTAGGTCAGCACCTCCTTGATGCTCTGGTCGGTGGATTCCGCCAGTTCGACCTCCCATGCGGTGAGCTTGCGGTAGAGCGCGCACCAGTCCTGGAACGTGTCGGCCATCTGGAGCGAGGACGAGATGCGGCCGAACTCCGAACGGTAGTCGGCGGTGGTCTGCTCGGTCACCAGCTGTTGCTGGTGCACGTTCTTCTTGATCGAGAGCAGCACCTGGTTGGGGTTGACGGGCTTGATGAGGTAGTCGGCGATCTTCGACCCCACGGCCTTGTCCATGATGTTCTCCTCCTCGCTCTTGGTGACCATGATCACGGGCGTCGTGGGGCGCACCTCCTTGATCTTGGGAAGGGTTTCGAGTCCCGTCATGCCGGGCATCATTTCGTCGAGGATGATCAGGTCGTAGGCTCCTTCGGAAGCCATGTCGATCGCGTCGTATCCGTTGTTGCAGGTGTCCACTTCATAGCCCTTCTGCTGGAGGAACAGCACGTGGGGCTTCAGCAGTTCGACTTCGTCGTCGACCCAGAGTATTTTGACCATACCGTTATCGGATTTAGAATTTGCAAAATTAATGTTTTTATCATCAAACGCAAAAACCCCGCGGTTTATTGGCCCGGCTGCCGATTAAATGCTACCTTTACTCCGAAAAAAACAAAATAACGGTCATTGTGCTTAAAACAGAAAAATCCCGTATCGACGCGGTGGATGCTTTGCGCGGCTTTGCCGTGATGGCGATCCTGCTCGTACACAGCCTCGAACATTTTATCTTTCCGGTTTATCCGGCTTCGTCGCCTGCGTGGCTCGCGGCCCTCGACGAAGGTGTCTTTGCGGTCGTGTTCGCGCTTTTCGCAGGCAAGGCCTATGCGATCTTCGCGCTGCTTTTCGGCTTCACCTTCCATCTGCAATACGCCTCCCGGCAGAGCCGCGGCGAAGACTTCGGAGGCCGCTTTCTCTGGCGGCTGCTGTTGCTGGTGGGGTTCGCCACGCTCAACGCCGCCTTTTTTCCCGCGGGGGATGTGCTGCTGCTGTTCAGCCTCGTGGGCGTGGTGCTGTTCGCCGTCCGGCGTCTGAACGACCGGACCGTGCTGGCGCTGGCCCTGCTGTTTCTCGTGCAGCCCGTCGAATGGTACCATTGCTTCCGTGCGCTGGCCGACCCGGGTTTCGCTCCGCCCGATCTGGGCGTCGGAGCCATGTACGGCGAGGTTGCGGCCTATACGAAAGCCGGGGATTTCTGGCAGTTCGTCGCCGGGAACGTCACGCTCGGGCAGAAGGCGAGTCTGCTGTGGGCCGTCAATGCCGGACGGTACAGCCAGACGGCGGGCCTTTTCCTGCTGGGTCTGCTGCTCGGCCGTCGAGGGCTTTTCTCGGATTCGGCGGACAATGCGCGCTTCTGGGTGCGGACGCTGATCGTCGGGGCCGTTGCCTTCGTGCCGCTCCAGGCCCTGCACGGGCTTTTCGGCGAAGCGACGGCGGCCCGCATGGCTGCGACCGTGCTCGACATGTGGCAGAAACTTGCCTTCACGGCGGTGCTTGCGGCTTCGTTCGTGCTGCTCTACCGCACGGCCCGTTTCCGCCGGGTGACCGACGGCCTGCGCTTCTACGGGCGGATGAGCCTTACCAATTATATCGCGCAGTCCGTCGTCGGCGCCCTGATCTTTTTCCCGTTCGGACTCGGTCTCGCCTCCCGGTGCGGATATGCGCTGAGCCTGGTGATCGGCGTTGCGGTCTTCGTTTTGCAGGCGGCTTTTTGCCGTTGGTGGCTGCGCGGCCACCGGCAGGGACCGCTGGAAAGTCTCTGGCACCGTCTGACGTGGCTGGGCGCGAAGTGATGCGTAACGTATTGTTTCGCAGCTTTTTGCCGATTGTCGGGGCGGAAGAGGCGCAGTGCGGAATAAATAACTGATATAGAATATTTTAATTTTGGCCCGGGTTTTGCCCGATATTTGTTATCGTGTTGTGAACGTGCAGACTACACTGCCGCGGGAAAAAAGTGAAAAAAAATTGCCGATTATTGGCGGATATGTAAATAAAGCGTATATTTGCACTCCGAATCATTTTGGATGAACTTAATTTTAAATACTATATAAACATGACAAAGGCAGATATCGTAAGCGAAATCGCTAAGAGCACCGGCGTTGAGAAGG
>OBJE01001587.1_pt1 | contig 11194 bp, 10 predicted proteins | sample 1519681 | NCBI WGS metagenome assembly OBJE01 (sample SAMEA3888898, study PRJEB22519) | human gut metagenome | biome: human gut; feature: human-associated habitat; material: faeces | place: Denmark | collected 2011 | reverse complement strand
CCCTGCGGGGCATTTTGACTAAATCTTGCTTTTTTCTGATCAAAATATGGCAGGTAAAAAATTTTAATTTACGAAATTTGTATTCGTAAATCAGGATTTTAAAACCAACCCAACCATGAAAGCTCCCGTAAACGCCATGTCGCTGCGCCGGATCGCGAACCTGATGGTATATCTATTTGAGCGCCGACGACGGCAATACGGGCAACCATCAGATATACGTGCTCGAAAATCCGGAGCAGGCCCCCGCAAAGGTCGAAGCGATGGCCAAAGCGTATGAAGCCTGGGCAAAGCGCTGCATGGTAGAGCCTTACCCCGGACAGTCCAAGAAGAAGAGACAGTAAACAGCAAACACTATATTCAACCCTCTTATCAATCAGTAATGAAAAAAACAATTCTGACAACCGTGGCAGCGCTGAGCGTGCTGTGCACCTTTGCCCAGTGGAAACCCGTGGGCGACAAAATCAAGACGCCATGGGCCGAAAAGGTCGACCCGGCCAACGTGCTTCCCGAATACCCGCGTCCGCAGATGGTACGCTCGCAGTGGGTGAACCTCAACGGCCTGTGGGACTATGCCATCAAACCCGTCGGCGCCATGGAACCGAAAACGATGGACGGAAAGATCCTCGTCCCCTTCGCTGTCGAATCCTCGCTGTCGGGCGTGCAGAAGGGCCTCACCGAGAAGGATGAACTCTGGTACCGCCGCACGTTCAGCGTGCCCGCCGCCTGGAAAGGCAGCAACGTGCTGCTGAACTTCGGCGCGGTGGACTGGAAAGCCGACGTATTCGTGAACGACATCCTTGCAGGCTCGCACACGGGCGGCTTCACGCCCTTTTCGCTCGACATCACCCCCTATCTCAAGGCCAAAGGCGGGCAGAAGCTGGTCGTACGCGTGTTCGACGGCACGGACAAGGGATACCAGCCCCGCGGAAAGCAGGTGCTGACCCCCAACGGCATCTGGTACACGCCGGTCAGCGGCATCTGGCAGACCGTGTGGATCGAACCGGTGGCGAAGAGCCACATCTCGGGCATCAAGGCCATTCCCAACCTGGACCAGAAGAACATAGCCGTAACCGTGGCGGCCGAAAACTGCACGACGGGCGATCTGGTGGAGGTGAAGATCCTCGACAAGGGTGAGCTCGTGGCTTCGGCGACGGGACTTCCCGGAAGCCCGCTGCGTCTGTGCATCGCCGAGCCGAAACTCTGGAGCCCCGACTCGCCGTTCCTCTACGACATGGAAGTGTCGCTCAGGCAGGGCGGGAAAACCGTCGACAAGGTCGATTCGTACACCGCCATGCGCAAGATCGGAACCAAGCGCGACAAGGGCGGCATCCTCCGCATGACGCTCAACGACAAACCGCTCTTCCACTTCGGTCCGCTCGACCAGGGTTGGTGGCCCGACGGACTTTTCACCGCACCGACCGACGAAGCGCTGCTGTTCGACATTCTGAAGACCAAGGAGCTGGGCTACAACATGATCCGCAAGCACGTGAAGGTCGAGCCGGCGCGCTGGTACTACCACTGCGACCGCGAAGGCATCCTCGTATGGCAGGACATGCCCTCGGGAGACATGGGCAACAAGTGGGAAATGTACACCTACAACGGCGGTACGGACAAGAACCGCACGCAGGAGTCGAAGGACAACTTCAGCAAGGAGTGGAAGGAGATCATGGATTTCTGCATGTCTTCCCCGAGCGTCGTGGTATGGGTTCCCTTCAACGAGGCATGGGGCCAGTTCGACACCGAGCGCATCGTGAACTGGACCATGGAGTACGATCCTTCGCGTCTGGTCAACCCCGCCAGCGGCGGCAACCACCGTCCCTGCGGCCACATGCTCGACCTGCACAACTACCCGGGTCCCGCCATGAAACTCTTCGATCCGCAGCGCGTGAACGTGCTGGGCGAATACGGCGGCATCGGGCTGCCCATGGAGGGACACCTCTGGTGGAACAAGCGCAACTGGGGCTACGTGCAGTTCAAGACCCCGGAGGAGGTGACGGCAGAGTATGAGAAATACGCCAAAAGCCTGATCAAATACGTGCGTCTGGGCTTCTCGGGCGCCGTCTACACCCAGACCACCGACGTGGAGGGCGAAGTGAACGGTCTGTTCACCTACGACCGCAAGGTGATGAAGGTGCTTCCCGAACGGCTCAAGGCCGCCAACAAAGCGGTCATCGAATCCATGCCGCTGGACATGGAGTAAACGCTCCGGATTCCTGCAAAAACAACCTCTGCGTACACTTAATAGCGAAAAAGGGAACGGGCGTGAAATTCACGCCCGTTCCCTTTTCAAATCCATCGCCTATTTCAGCACCCGCTCGACATAGGCCTTGTAATCCTTCACGACGGGTTCGTAGCCGTCGTCCTCGTACAGCGGCGAGGAGATCAGGAAATCGGCCGACGAACGGTTGATGGCCGTCGGGACGTTGTAAAGCGTCGCCAGACGCAGCAGCGCCTTCACGTCGACGTCGTGCGGCTGGGCCGACATCGGGTCCCAGAAGAAAATCAGCGCATTGATCTTTCCGTCGGCGATGAGCGACCCCAGCTGCTGGTCGCCGCCCAGCGGACCCGACTTGAGCAGCGTGATTTTCAGCTCGGGTTTCTCCTCCGTCTCGTCCTCGTGCTCCTCCCGGTGGTCGCGCAGGGTCTTTTCGACCATCTTGCCGGTCGTACCCGTACATACCAAATGGTGGCGGCTCAACTTGCGGCTGTTCCAGTCGACCCACTCCGCCAGGTCGCGTTTCATGTTGTCGTGGGCAACCAGTGCCAGCACTTTCGTTTTCCTCTCCATAACGACAGGTCTTTATGAAAGCCGCAGCGGCTTTCGGTTCGTCCCGGCACGGGCCGGGATATTTTTCGCTATTCGTTCTCGGCCGGAAGTTTGAACTCCGTGAATCCCGCCCCGACCAGCGTGTTGTACCACGCGAAACACTTCTTGATGTCCGAAACATGCACCCGGTCGCGGTCGTACTCGGGAAGCACCTCGGCAAACGCGGCTTTCAGCTTCTCGGGCGACTCCTTGGGGCTGATCGCCTCCTTGCCGCCCGTGTGGGCGTAGATCCGGGTGAAAACGTCGGCCAGCGCAATGTCCTCGCCTTCGGTGAACATCGAAATCTCCGAAAGGGCGCTCACCTTGGCATTCGCCGAGGCATTCATGCGCCGTCCGTCGAGCAGCGACTCGACGATCACGCCGCGCACGGACTGCGCCACGAATTTATAAAGTCCGGGCTGGCCCGAAATGGCCAGAATCTCTTTCAGTTCCATAAAATTGCTATTTCGTTGTTTAAATGGGTTGTTCGGATTCTTCCTCCTCTTCGTCGGGAACCGTATATTCCCGAAGCTGCGTATAGGAGGGCACATTGTATGCCGTGATGGCACGTATCCGGAAAGTCACTTTCCGGCCGGCTCTCTGCCGGGGAATGACTCCCTCGTAATCGAACGAGGTGACGTCGGCTGGCGGCTCGGTCTTCGCGACGGTCCTCACGTCGGACTCGTCGCCGTCGAGCATGTAGAGAATGCAGACGTTGCGCAGCCCGTAGGGGCACGAAACGGACACCTTCACCCTGACCTCCGAATCGAAGGCCATGGTCTGCGGCGACACGGTCACCTCGCCGAATTCCGCCGGGGTCGTATACTCGGGTCCCCGGTCAGGATTGCAGGCCGAAAGGCTCATTGCCGCAAGAACGGTGAAAAGGTGCGTTTTCATACCCTACTCTTTGGTCAGGTGCACGTCCATCTGCGGGAACGGGAAGTTGATGCCGGCCTTCGGCAGCTCCTTGTAGAACTGCTCGTTATGCTCGAAAAAGACGTTCCAGTAGTCAGCGTTCTTGACCCATGCGCGGATCGAGAGGTTCACCGAACTGTCGGCCAGCGCAGCGACCCACACCACCGGGGCGGGATCGGGCAGGACGCGCGGATCGGCGGCCAGCATCGAAAGGACGGCCTTGCGGGCCACATCCACGTCGTCGCCGTAGGAGATGCCCACGGTCCAGTCCACGCGGCGCGTCTCGGAGGTGGAATAGTTGTCGATGATGGCCGTCGCGATCGAGTTGTTGGGAATGTAGATCGTCTGGTTGTCGGCCGTGGCGATCACCGTCGAGAAGAGCTTGATGTCGCGCACGGTTCCCGACTGTCCCTGCGCCGAGATGTAGTCGCCGATGCGGTAGGGTTTCATCAGCAGGATCATCACCCCGCCGGCAAAGTTCTGGGCCGTGCCGCTCAAAGCCATACCGATGGCCAGCGTGGCGGCCGACGCGACGGCGATGAGCGATGTCACGTTGACGCCCAGCGTCGACACGACGATCAGGATGAGCAGCAGCGTGAAGAACGCGCTGACGGTATTACGCGTGAACGAACGCAGCGAAATGTCGACATTGCGGTGCTGCATGGCCACGTCGATCAGCCGCAGGAAGCGGCGCACGAGCCAGCGTCCGATGAAATAGATGGCCAGCGCAATGAGAACCTTGACAAGAATCCAGAGCGATTCACGAATCAGCGAGCCGAACAAAGTGCTGAAATCCATGTTCACGATCTTATTGACCGCTTCGGCCAGATTCGCTTTCTGCACACTGTCCGGCACGATCAGCGAGGCAGGTTCTTCGGCCGCTAAAAATGTCCACATAATTCCGTTTTTTAAGTTTGTGAGGCAAAAATAGCCAAAAAAAAGAGAACTTTATTAACTTTGTCTGCGCTTTTTGCAGAAAGCGCCGGAAAACACCATACATTATACGATGCAGAACAACGTTGAAATTATCCAGATCAACATTTCGGGTGAAGACAAACCGGGCATGACCTCGTCGCTCACCGAGATCCTCGCACGCTACGACGCCTTCATCCTCGACATCGGACAGGCCAACATCCACCAGTCGCTGACGCTCGGCATCCTGATCAAGACCACGGCCGACAAGTCGGGAAGCATTATGAAGGAGCTGTTGTTCAAGGCGTCGGAACTGGGCGTGATGATCCGTTTCACGCCCATCTCCGAGGAACGCTACAACGACTGGGTGGGCCGTCAGGGCAAAAACCGCTACATCATCACCCTGCTGGGCCGCACCGTCACGGCACGCCACATCGCCGAGGTGACGAAGGTCGTGGCCGAGCACGGGCTGAACATCGACGCCATCAAACGCCTCACGGGCCGCATGCCCCTCTGCGAGGACGACCGCGCCGCCAAGTCGTGCATCGAGCTCTCGGTGCGCGGATCGCTCACCGACCAGGAACGCAGCACGATGCAGGAGGGATTTATGAACCTCTCGGAGATCGGTCTCGACGTCTCGTTCCAGAAGGACGACATCTACCGCCGCAGCCGCCGCCTGATCTGCTTCGACATGGACTCGACGCTGATCGAGACCGAGGTGATCGACGAACTGGCCGAGCGCGCGGGCGTGGGCGACAAGGTGCGCGAAATCACGGCCAGCGCCATGCGCGGCGAGATTGATTTCCGCGAAAGCTTTTCGCAGAGGGTCGCGCTGCTCAAGGGACTGGACGTCTCGGTCATGGAGGAGATCGCCCGCAGCCTGCCGATCACCGAGGGGCTGGAGCGCATGATGACCATTCTCAAACGCGTGGGTTACAAAACGGCGATCCTCTCCGGCGGATTCACCTATTTCGGCAACTACCTCCGGCAGAAATACGGCTTCGACTATGTCTACGCCAACGAATTGGAGATCGAGGACGGACGCCTCACGGGACGCTATGTCGGCGAGGTGGTCGACGGACGCCGCAAGGCTGAACTGCTGCGGCTGCTGTGCCAGTTCGAGGAGATCAACATCGCCCAGTCGGTGGCAGTCGACCTGCCGATGCTCAACCTCGCGGGCCTGGGCATCGCCTTCCACGCCAAACCCAAGGTAAAGGCCACGGCCCGACAGTCGATCTCGACCATCGGGCTGGACGGCATCCTCTACTTCCTGGGACTGAAAGATTCGCGTATCGAACAATAACATTGCCGGATACGCTTCCGCGCGACACGCCGCATCCCGCTTCGGTCCGGTCGTTATCGCCGCCTCCGGCGTCGTTCACCGGTCCGCCCCTCTCCCGGGGAAGGGCTTAACGGCAAACCGGCCGGGGTCCGTATGAATCACCGCATTGCGTAAAAATATGTTTCACTTCCGTCTCATACCTTTTTTCGGCGCCGTCGCCGCGCTCCTGCTGACCGGGTGCTACGACTCCCGGTTCGGGGAACCGGACGACGACGGCGAGGGGAAACCCGCGACGGAGACCATCGCCGCGCTGCGCGACCGCTATGCGGGCACGCCCTTCACCGTTACGGGCGACATCGTCGTCACGGGGAGGGTCGCGAGTTGCGACCGCGCGGAGAATTTCTACCGCACGCTCTGCATCTGCGACACTGAAGCGGGACTTGAAGTGATGGCCGGTATCGACCACCTGCACAACGACTTCCCCATAGGAAGCCGCGTAACGCTTTCGCTCCGGGGACTTGCCGTCGCCGAAAGCCGCGGGGTGTTGCAGGCGGGACGTCCGCCCGCCGCCGGAAGCGGCTACGCAACGGACTACATCGGCTCCCGGGCGGCGCTCGGCGTCGTGCTGGTCCGCAGCGGCGAAGCCCTGGCTGCGCCCTCCCCTGCCCCGCTTGCCATTCCCGCGCTTACGGAAAGCCGCTGCGGCACGCTCGTCCGCATCGACGGCGTGCGCTACACCCCCGAAGACCTTTCGGCGGCAACCTGGGCGGGCTACAAACGCTTCACCGACGCCGACGGCAACGCCGTCTACACCTACGTCCGCCGATACGCCCGTTTCGCCGACGCCGAAGTGCCTGCCGGCACGGTCTCGCTGACGGGCATTCTCCAGTACGACGCCGCGGGCGACGGGCGTTACATCCTCAAACTGCGCGATGAGAACGACTGCACGCATTAGCCTGCTGACGCTGCCGGTCCTGCTGACGCTGCCGGCCGGATGCGACCGGGCCACGCAGCCCGAATTCACGGTCCGTCCTCCGGAGCCGCAGAATTCGGTCGCCTACCTCAAATCGCTCTGCGACGGGAAGAGCAGCGTCGCGATAGCGCAGGACATCACCATCCGCGGATTCGTCACGGCCAATGACCTCTACGGCGAATTTCACAGGACGATCGTCGTCGAAGACGCCTCGGGCGGCATCTCGATCGCCGCGGAAGGCTCCCCGCTGGCAGACCTCTATCCGTTCGGCATCGTGGCGACCGTACGCTGCAACGGCCTTACGCTGTGCGACTACGGCGGGAAAATCCAGCTGGGAACGACACCCGGCGACGGCGGCGCAGGGTGCATTCCGCGCGAAGAGCTGGCGCGGTACATCCGCACCGAACCGCCCGGCGGCGAGACACCCTCCGCACAGCTCCTTACGTTCGACGCCGTCTCGGCCCGGCACATCGACACACGCGTCCGTTTCGACGACGTGCGTTTCGCCGACGCCGGGAAAACCTGGTGCGACACCGACCCGGAGACGGGCCGCGCCGTCGCCACCGAGCGCGAGATCGTCGACACCCGGGGCCGAACCTTCACCGTGCGGACCGCCGCGACCTGCGTCTACGCAAAGGAGCCTCTGCCCCAGGGCACAGGCTCCTTGTATGGAATCATCGACTATTTCGCCGGGAAATACACCCTGCGCGTCACCAACCGCGAAGCGGAGTTTTCCGGCACGGCAGCGCATTCCGCAGCAACACGCCGAACCGCCGGGCGTCCGGCGCGGACAACGCGGACAACGCGGGCGGGGGTTACCGCTGCAACGCCTCCCACAGCATATCCTTGAGCCGCGGGATGTTCAGCCCCGAGACCGACGAGATGAAGACCGACGGCACGCCTTCGGGCAGGTGGCCGCGCATCTCGGCGATCAGGTCCTCGTCGAGCATGTCGCATTTGGTGACGGCCAGCAGACGCTCCTTGTCCAGCAGTTCGGGATTGTACTGCGTCAGTTCGCCCAGCAGGACGTCGTAGTCGCGGCGGATGTCGTCGCTGTCGGCGGGAATCAGGAACAACAGCACCGAATTGCGCTCGATATGGCGCAGGAAACGGGTTCCGAGACCGCGGCCCTCGTGCGCACCCTCGATGATGCCCGGAATGTCGGCCATGACGAACGACTTGTGGTCGCGGACCTCGACGATACCGAGGTTCGGCTCCAGCGTCGTGAAGGCGTAGTCGGCGATCTTGGGCTTCGCGGCCGAAACGACCGAGAGCAGCGTAGACTTGCCCGCATTGGGGAAGCCCACCAGCCCCACGTCGGCCAGCACCTTCAGTTCGAGGATGAACGTGCCTTCCTCACCCTCCTCGCCCGGCTGGGCGTAGCGCGGCGTCTGATTAGTGGCGCTCTTGAAATGCCAGTTGCCCAGACCGCCCCGGCCGCCCCGGAGCAGCACGAGCCGCTCGCCGTCGGCCGTCACCTCGCCCACCGTTTCGGTGGTCGCAGTCCCGTCCTCGTTCTCGAAAACGCGCTTGGCGACCGTGCCCAGCGGAACCGGGATCACGATGTCGCGGGCGTCCTTGCCCGAGGAGCGCGCCCCGGAGCCGTGCTCGCCGTCCTCGGCGAACTGGTGACGCTGGTATTTGAGGTGGATGAGCGTCCAGTACTGCTTGTCGCCTTGCAGGACGATGCTCCCGCCCTTGCCGCCGTCACCGCCGTCGGGACCGCCGAAAGCCACGAATTTCTCGCGGCGAAAATGCGTCGAGCCGCCGCCGCCGTGCCCCGAGCGGGCGAATATCTTTACGTAATCTACGAAATTGGAACCTGCCATGTCATTCATTGTTCTTGAAGCGACAAAGGTACATAAAAGTCGGACGAGAACAAAATTGATTCGCATGCAGTTCGGTAAAACGCCGCAACAAAAATAAAAGTGTCGTTACGACACCCAAAAAAGGCAGACCGCGAAAAAACGGTCTGCCGGCAATTCGGAATAACGGGATTAAATCTGCGAAGCGACGTAATCCCCCACCTCGGAGGTCGAACGGGCCTTTTCGCCCGGCGCTGCAAGGTCCTCGGTGACGACTCCTTCGGCCAGCGCCCGATCGACGGCACGCCGCACGGCCCTGCCCTCGGCATCGAGACCCAGGTGCTCCAGAAGCATCGCGGCCGAAAGGATCGTGGCCATCGGGTTGGCGATGTTCTTTCCCGCGGCTCGAAAAGGGCCACTTCGGCCCCCACGCTCGCCGAGGAGAGCATGCCCAGCGAACCGCTGATGACGCTGGCCTCGTCGGTGAGGATGTCGCCGAACATGTTTTCGGTGACGATGACATCGAAATAAGCCGGTTGGCGGATGATCTGCATGGCAGCGTTGTCCACGAACATATAGTCCACCGCCACCTCGGAATACTCCCGGGCTACCCGCTGGGCCGTTTCGCGCCACAGACGCGAGGTTTCCAGCACGTTGGCCTTATCGACGACCGTCAGTTTGCGGCGGCGCGACACGGCCAGCCGGAACGCCACGTGCAGGACCCGTTCGATCTCCGAGACCGTGTAGGTGCAGGTGTCGAAGGCGCGCGCGCCCTCCTCGTCGCGGCCCTGCGGACGGCCGAAGTAGATGCCGCCCGTGAGTTCGCGCACGCAGATGAAATCCGTGCCGCGGACCACCTCCGCCTTGAGCGGCGAACGGTCGGCCAGGGCGTCGAACAGCGCCACCGGACGCAGGTTGGCGAACAGCCCCAGCGACTTGCGCATCCGCAGCAGCCCCTGCTCGGGCCGCACCTTCGCCGTGGGGTCGTTGTCGTATTTGGGGTCCCCGATGGCTCCGAACAGCACGGCGTCCGCCGCAAGACAGACGGCGTGCGTCTCGTCGGGATAGGGGTCGCCCACAGCGTCGATGGCCGCGGCGCCCACCAATGCGGGACGGTATTCGATCTTGTGTCCGAATTTTTCCGCCACGCGGTCCAACACTTTCGTGGCTTCGGCGACGATCTCGGGACCGATGCCGTCGCCGGCTAAAAGAGCGATTTTAACATCCATTGTCGTTATAGTTTATTTCAATGATATTCAACATTTTGACAGTCGCCTTGATGGCAGCCTCCGTCTGGTCGGCGTCCAGCCCGCGGGTCTTGAACTCGCGGCCGTCCATCTCCCAGGTGATGATCGTCTGCACGAAGGCGTCGGTGCGGCCTCCGGGCGGAATCGAAACGGTATAGTCGCGCAGCATCGGAAACTCGCGCCCGAGCTGTTCGCGGTAGATTTGCCGCAGGGCACGCATGAAGGCGTCGTACTGGCCGTCGCCCGCCGAGGTCCGCTCGTACGCGCAGCCGTGAATCTCGATCCGGAGCGTCGCGACGGGGTGCATCCCCTGCGCCAGCGAGAGGCTGTAATTGAGAATCCGGACCGGGGTGTCGACCGGGTCGTAGCGCAGCACGTCGGCGATGATATACGGCAGGTCCTCGGCCGTCACCTGCTCCTTCTTGTCGCTCAACTCGACCACCCGTTCGGTCACCTTGCGCATCGCGGCCTCGTCGAGGTCGATGCCCAGCGCTTCGAGGTTTTTCAAGACATTGGCCTTGCCCGAGGTTTTGCCCAGGGCGTATTCGCGGACGCGCCCGAAACGCTCGGGAAGCAGTTCGTTGAAGTAGAGGTTGTTCTTGCTGTCGCCGTCGGCGTGGATGCCCGCGCACTGCGTGAAGACGCTCGCGCCGACGATCGGTCGGTTGGCGGGAATGCGGATGCCCGTATAGCTCTCGACCGTGCGGCTGACGCGGTTGATCTTCGTTTCGTCGATCCCCGTCGTGCGGCCCAGGCGGTCGTGCAGCACGGCCACCGCGCTCGACAGCGGCGCGTTGCCGGCCCGCTCACCCAGCCCGTTCACGGTGACGTGGACGCCGTGGAAACCCGCACGCACGGCGGCGGCGGTGTTGGCCACGGCGAGGTCGTAGTCGTTGTGGGCGTGGAAATCGAAATGCAGCGACGGATAACGCTCCACCAGGTCGCGGCAGAAACGTTCGGTGTCGTAGGGGTCGAGGACGCCCAGCGTATCGGGGCACATGAACCGGCTGACGGGAGCGTCGGCCAGTCCGTCGAGCATCGCGTAGACGTAGTCGGGCGAACGGCGCATGCCGTTGGACCAATCCTCAAGGTAGAGGTTCACCTTCATCCCGCGGTCGACGGCCGCAAGGATCTCGGCACGCACATCCTCCAGATGCCGTTCGGGCGTGCGGCGCAGCTGCCCCTCGCAATGTTTCCGCGAACCTTTGGCCAGCAGGTTGACCACGCGGCATCCGGCGGTCCCGAGCCAGTCGA
>OBJE01001580.1_pt1 | contig 11259 bp, 10 predicted proteins | sample 1519681 | NCBI WGS metagenome assembly OBJE01 (sample SAMEA3888898, study PRJEB22519) | human gut metagenome | biome: human gut; feature: human-associated habitat; material: faeces | place: Denmark | collected 2011 | reverse complement strand
CAGAGGGATGTAAGGACAGTCTGCATCTATCCTGTCGGGTATGCGGGAAAAGCATTCATCTTGGAGAAAAGGAAACGGAACAGCTTCTGCATAGCACGCTGGAAAGCACAGGCTTTCAAATCGACAAAACGGAAACGATTCTGTATGGCGTTTGCGCCGATTGCAGAAAATAAAAGAGCAGAAAATAGAAGGGTGGTGAGCAGAATGGAAAGAAAAAAGAGAAATAGAATTGCAGCATTGCTTCTTGCCGTGACCATTCTGGTCATCATGCTTTACTCTGCTTTTTTTGTTGCGGCAGAAGCCGACCACGATTGCGTGGGCGAAGGCTGCCCGATTTGCTATCAGATTGATGCTTGCCAAAACACACTGAAAAGCCTTTCGCTTGCTGTATGCGTTACAGCCGTTGCTGTTGCGTTTACATATATTTTGTGCAGGTGTATTTCTCTCTGCACGGACTATGCACAAAGAGATACCTTGGTATCTCTTAAGGTGAAGCTTTCGAATTAAATAAGAACCTTTTACAAGGGTGAAGTCTATCTGTTTTCGGATAGGCTTTTGCGGCGTTGCCGTTACCCTTGTATTTTTGTGTCTATTTTTAAGTTCTTATTATAATTCGGAGGTAAATATAATCATGAAAAAGATAACTGCGCTGCTGCTTGCGCTTTTCATGCTTGTCGGCGCTCTTGCCGGCTGCGGAAAGCAGAATGATACCAATCAGACTGATAAACTGAGCATTGTCACCACCATTTTTCCTGAATATGACTGGGTTAGGGAAATCCTTGGTGACAAGGCTGATAACGCAGAAATCACAATGCTGCTGGATAACGGCGTTGACCTGCACAGCTATCAGCCTACCGCTGATGATATTGTTAAAATCTCAGATTGCGACCTGTTTATCTATGTAGGCGGCGAGTCCGACGAATGGGTGGAGGATGCTCTGAGAAATGCCGCCAACGGGAATATGAAGGTTATCAATTTGCTGGAGGTACTGGGTGATTCCGTAAAAACGGAAGAAATCGTTGAGGGGATGCAGGAGGCGGAGCACGAGCACGAGGATGCAGAGGAACACGAGCACGAGGAGGAAGCTGACGAGCATGTTTGGCTGTCCCTGAAAAATGCCAAAATGCTGGTCAGGGTGATTTCCAAGGCCTTGCAGGAGCTTGACCCCGATAACAAGGATATCTATGCCGCCAATGCCGATGCTTATGTAAAGAAGCTGTCTGCTCTTGACGCAGAGTATCAGGCAGCCGTGGACGCAGCAAGCAATAAAACCATCCTGTTTGGCGACCGTTTTCCGTTCCGCTATCTGGTGGATGATTATGGTCTGCGCTACTATGCCGCTTTTGTTGGCTGCTCCACTGAAACCGAAGCCGGCTTTGAAACCATTTCGTTCCTTGCCAAGAGGGTGGACGAATTGAAGCTGCCCTGCGTTTTGACTATTGAGGGCGCACGGCACAAGATTGCCGAAACCATTGTCCGGAACACGACAGCAAAAAATCAAAGGGTGCTGACGATGGATTCCATGCAGTCTACCACTTCTAAAGATGTGAAAAACGGCACGACTTATCTCTCCGTTATGGAGAAAAACCTTTCCGTGCTGAAGGAAGCATTGAGATAAGGAGGTAGGTTTATGGCTCAGCTCACTTGTCAAAGGCTCTGCGTCGGCTATGAGGGAAAGTCCGTTTTGCAGGAACTCAATTTTGAGATTTTTGCAGGCAGCTATCTCTGCATCGTAGGAGAAAATGGTTCCGGCAAGAGTACACTTATGAAAACGATTCTCGGCTTGCAGCCACCTATCAGCGGCAGAATTTTGACAGGCGATGGGCTGAGGAAAAATGAAATCGGCTATCTGCCGCAGCAGACCGTTGTCCAGAAGGACTTCCCGGCAGCTGTGAGAGAAATCGTTCTCTCCGGGTGTCAGGGACGCTGTGGCAGCCGTCCTTTTTATAGTAAAGAAGAAAAGCAGCTTGCGGCGGCGGCTATGGACAGGATGCAGATTGCGCAGCTTGCAAAACGCTGCTATCGGGAGCTGTCCGGCGGACAGCAACAGAGGGTTCTGCTTGCCCGTGCGCTGTGTGCCACCCGAAAAATGTTGCTTCTCGACGAGCCTGTTTCCGGACTTGATCCCAAGGCGACAGCGGAAATGTATGCGCTTATCGAAGAGCTTAACCGAAACGATGGCATTACGGTAATTATGATTTCGCACGATATTACTGCCGCAGTTCAATATGCCAGCCATCTTCTGCATATTGGAGACACCGTTTTTTTCGGAACAAAAGCGGAATATCTCAGAAGCCCGCAGGGGCGGCTGTTTGCCGCAGAGAAGGGGGGCGATGAACAATGACCGCTATTTTGGAAAAGCTGACCCTCTATTGGACATATCCCTTTGTCCGCTATGCGCTGGTAGTCGGCGTGCTGATTGCGCTATGCTCATCTTTGCTGGGCGTGACGCTGGTGCTGAAACGGTTCTCCTTCATCGGTGACGGGCTTTCCCATGTGGCATTTGGTGCAATGGCGATTGCCGCCGTGCTGCAAATCACAAATGAAATGCCGCTGGTCATGGTCATTACGATCAGCAGCGCCGTGCTGCTTTTGCGTACAGGGCAGAACGCGAAAATCAAGGGCGATGCGGCGATTGCCATGATTTCGGTGGGAGCGCTTGCCATCGGCTATCTGGTGATGAATATTTTCTCCACCTCATCCAACCTTTCGGGCGATGTGTGCAGTACACTGTTTGGCTCCACCTCCATCCTGACGCTGTCTCCCGTAGAAGTGTGGCTTTGCGTTGGAATGTCGGTGCTGGTTGTGGTGGTGTTTATTCTGTTTTACAATAAAATCTTCGCTGTGACCTTTGATGAGGACTTTGCAAGGGCAACCGGCACAAAGGCAGGGCTTTACAATCTGCTGATTGCCATCGTTGTTGCCATCATCATCGTGCTGGCGATGAACCTTGTCGGCTCTCTGCTCATCTCCGCACTGGTAATTTTCCCGGCGTTGTCCGCTATGCGGATGTTCAAGAGCTTCCGCAGCGTGACGATCTGCGCCGTAGTTTTGTCGGTGTTGTGTTCGCTGATTGGTATTCTGGCATCTATCCTCGCCGGAACACCGGTAGGCTCGACAATCGTTGCTGTTCAGATTGTCGCTTTCGCTCTATCGTGGCTGACAGGTACAGCTATCGGAGGTGTGAGAAAATGAAAAATCTGTTTTGCGTAGTACTGATTGCCCTAATGCTTTGCTCTCTTGTCGCCTGCGGAGGTGAGGAGGATAAAGAGACAGCCGATAATCAGACACCGAATGCCTCTGCTTCACAAAATCAACCGATGGAAAAGGAATCGGTGTCTGCGCCTGCTGCCTCTGAGTCTGTGCAAAGCGCAGACGGCATTGATGTTGATCTGACAAAGCTCAGCAGTACAATGGTCTATTCTGAGGTTTACAATATGCTCTACACCCCTGATGACTACATTGGGAAAATGGTTAAAATGAAGGGTGCTTTTGCATATTACGAGGACCCCGAAACAAAGGAGCAATATTTTGCCTGCATTATTGTCGATGCGATGGCTTGCTGTTCACAGGGATTGGATTTTATTCCGACCGACGAGTACACCTATCCGGACGATTATCCGGAGCTAAACGCAGAGATAACCGTCACAGGAGCCTTCGAGATTTATGAGAAAAACGGAATAAAGTATTGTAGGCTTGCGAATGCTGCGATTGAGAGCTAAGGCTGATGGTGTGCTCTGCTTTCCGAAGCATGATTCAAAAAGTGGTGACAAGAAAATGCTCTGTATGCTGCATTATAATTTGCTATCAGAGAAGGGCTTATAATTAAATATCTGAACGAAACAAAGGCAGCTGACGAAAAAATTGCAGCTGCCTTTGTTGTTTGAAAAACTGCGTATACAGGAGGGTAAAGGGCTGTTTTGTGTAAATGCAAGAAAAAAGCAAGAATATAAGCGTGGCGTTTTTTGCGAATGATGTTAAAATAGCAATATATGTATCGCAAAGGAGGAGCTATTTCGTGTCAAAAACAACCTTGATTGATTGTTGTATCAAAAAATACGCTTATCGTGAAATATCGGAAATCTATAAAGAGATTGGGGCTTCCCCGCAGGGACTGTTTCCCGAACAGGTGGATGGCATGCGCCGGAGATACGGCGAAAACAGCTTTGCAAAACGGAAGAAGGATACCATGCTGCGCTGCTTGCGTCGTGCCTTTATCAACCCGTTTCATATTATTCTTTTTGTGCTTGGGATGATTTCCTTGGCAACCGATGTTGTGCTTGCCTCTAATTTTGCCAGAAACGCCACCACTGCTATCATCATTTTCTCCATGATTTTGACGAGCGGTGTAATCCGTCTGATTCAGGAGCTGCGGGCGAAGAATGCGGCGCAGCAGCTGGAACGGCTGATTCACGAAAGCATTACGGTTCGGCGAGCGGGAGAGATGCAGGAAATCGCAGCGGAAGAATTGGTGGTCGGGGATATTGTTCTGCTTTCGGCGGGAGACCGCGTGCCTGCGGATATCCGTTTGACGAAGGTCAGTGATTTATTTATTTCGCAGGCTGCCATCACGGGCGAAAGTGCGATTCTGGAAAAAAATTGCAATACCCTCAGCTATGGCAGTACGGAAACGCTGACACAGCTTGAAAACCTTGCCTTTATGGCAACAACGGTTATCGGCGGCAAGGGCGAGGGAATTGTGCTTGCGGTTGGGAAGGATACGTTATACGGCAGCTTTGAAAAATCGGATGCAGAGGAGAAGCAGTCATTCCAAAAGGGTGCCAATTCGATTGCATGGGTAATGCTTCGCTTTATTGTGGTGCTGATTCCCATTGTGTTTGTGCTGTTAAGGCTGACGGGCGGAAAATGGTTGGAATCCTTTGCGTTTGCGCTTTCCGTTGCGGTAGGGCTGATGCCGGAAATGCTGCCGATGGTAATTACCGCCTGCCTTGCGAGGGGCAGCCTGAGCATGAGCCGTAAGCAGACCATCATCAAGGATATCAACGCCATGCAGGGTTTTGGCAGTATGGATGTGCTTTGTATGGATAAAACGGGAACGCTGACGAATGAGAGCATTTTGCTGGAATACTACATGGATGTGCTAGGGAACGAAAGCACAAGGGTGCTGGATTTTGCCTTTTTGAACAGCATATATCATTCGGGTGTCTGCAATCCCATTGATAATGCAATTCTTGCGTGCCAGACAATGCCGGGGCGCAGTGCGTATTATACAAGATTGCTTGCGCAGTATCAAAAAACGGACGAGATTCCATTTGATTATGCCCGTAAATTTGTCAGCACGCTTGTGACGGAGGCAGACGGAGCAGGGCAGCTCATTATCAAGGGGGATATTGCGCATGTTGTGGCGCGCTGCGGCTTTGTGGAATATCGGGATGCCATTTTGCCGATGGATGAGGATAAGATGCGAAGCGTGGCCTCTGTGGTGGATGAAATGCTGCAGGATGGGATGAAGGTGATTGCTGTTGCACGAAAGAGGATAGAAAAGCAAAATCGGATTTTGCCGGAGGATGAACAAAGCATGATTTTGATGGGCTATCTTGCCTTTTTTGATGCACCGAAGAAAACCGCAAAAACCTCTGTGGAGGCGCTCAAAAGGCTGAAGGTTACCCCGAAGATTCTGACGGGAGACCAAGCAGATGTGGCAGTTTCCGTCTGCCGCAGGGTAGGGATTCCCTCCGAAACGGTGCTGACAGGTGCGCAGATGGATGAGATGACGGATGCAGTACTTGGCGCAGCCGTTGAAAAAATCCATGTTTTTGCGGAGCTGACACCGGGGCAAAAGGTGCGTCTGGTTTCCGCCTTGAGCCAAAATGGGCATACTGTCGGATTTTTGGGGGATGGCATTAACGATATTCCTGCACTTTGTGAGGCAAATGTAGGCATTTCGGTGGATACTGCCGTGGATGCGGCGAAGGATGCGGCGGATGTGGTGCTGTTGCAAAAGGATTTGGGTGTGCTGGAGCAGGGCATTTTGGAGGGGCGAAAAACTTTTACCAATATGCTCAAATATATTAAAATTACAGCAAGTTCGAACTTCGGCAACATTTTTTCCATTGTGTGTGCCAGTGCGTTTTTGCCGTTTTTGCCAATGACCTCCTTGCAGATTTTGCTGTTGAATCTGCTGTATGATGTGCTGTGTATCATTCTGCCCTGGGATAATGTGGATGAGGAGGAAACTCTTTCTCCAAGGGATTGGTCCGGGAGGACATTGGGGCGGTTTATGCTTTCCTTTGGGCCAATCAGCTCTTTGTTTGATATCGTGACGTTTTTGTTTTTGTATTATATTCTCTGCCCGATGCTGTGCGGCGGAGTGACGTATCAAAGCCTTACCGATTCTGTAATGCAGCTGCAATATATAGCTCTGTTTCAGACGGGGTGGTTTTTGGAGTCCATGTGGACACAGGTGTTGATTTTGCATTTCCTGCGTACACGAAAGATTCCCTTTGTGCAAAGCAGACCATCTGCACCGGTGATTTGCATTACCCTTGCGGGTATCATTGCTTTTACCGCAATTACCTTTACCAAGGGGGCGGCATTTTTCGGCCTGACGCATTTGCCATTTTGGTATTTCATATTTTTGTTGATTGTGGCATTGCTGTATATGCTTCTGACAACGGTGGTTAAGGCCTTTTATCAGAAGAAATATCATGAGCTGATTTGAAAGGAGGAATCCGTCGTGAAAAAGAAGATTGGTTTTGTTTCAATGGATTCTGTCCTTGCACAATGGCTGCTGGAGAAGCTGATACAGGAGCCGCCGGAAAGTGAATGTGCGGAGGATTTGCTTTCGGGCATACATGATATGCTCAGCGGAGAGGCAACGTCACTGCTTTTGAGTACCTCGAAGGAGGCGGAGTCCTCTCTCCCGCCCTCCGATGAAATACGAATCGGTGCGCTGGAAATTTATCCGAAGAGCAGGAGAGTGAGGATGCAGGGAGCGGAGGTTTCTCTTACGCCGAAGGAGTTTGAAATCCTCTATTTTCTTGCACAAAACAGAGGAGAGGTTTTTACAAAGGAGCAAATCTATAAAGCGGTTTGGTCTGAAAATTATCTTTTGGATGACAGCAATATCATGGCGTTCATCCGAAAGCTGCGAAAGAAAATCGAACCCAATCCGGATGAGCCGAAATATATTCTGACGATTTGGGGCATTGGCTATAAATTTAATGATCGGGTGTAACAAATTTGGCGGGCATATTTTTGTCCGCCAAAATTCTTGCTAAATCGCAAGGAAATCGCAAGGCTTTATTCATGTGATTTTCCTTGCGATTTTTGTATTCTGTGAAAGGCACCGAGAGAAATGGTACCTACAAGCCATTGGTTTGCGATTGCCATGATTGCATGGTTCATTGTGGCAGGCTTTGATGTTTGGTATATCGAAAAAAGCAATCGGTATTACAGAAAATAATCGCAGAAAAAGGAGGTATGAGAAATGAACAAGAAAGAAAACCGCATGGCTGTGCGGCAGACGGTGGAAAAGGCAGTGCTGCGGGATGAGCAGAACCAGCGTATTCAATTTGCGGCTGCCAATCCTGTGCAGGAGGTTTTGAAAAGCCTGCATACCACCCTGCGGGGACTGGATGCAGAGGCAGTGGCGGTCAGCCGCACCAAGTACGGCTCAAATAAAGTGACACATGAGAAAAAGCAATCTCTGGCGAAATGTCTGGCAGGTGCTTTTATCAATCCATTTACGGCGATTTTGTTCTGTCTGGCTGTGGTATCCACCATAACGGATATGGTGTTCCCTTATTTTGCACTTTTGGGGAGCGCGCCGGAGGACTTTGATCCCTTAACCGTAGTCATCATTTTGACAATGGTTATTATTTCCGGCACACTGCGCTTTGTGCAGGAATCCAGAAGCGGCAATGCAGCGGAAAAGCTGCTGGCAATGATAACAACGACCTGCACCGTTACTCGCAGAGAGCAGGAAAAGATAGAAATTCCGATGGATGATTTGGTTGTGGGCGACATTGTGCATTTGGCGGCAGGGGATATGATTCCTGCGGATGTCCGCATTTTAGAGGCGAAGGACTTATTCATCAGCCAATCCAGCTTGACGGGCGAAAGTGAGCCTATCGAAAAAACACCGAGCAGAAGTGTGCAGAAGGAGAGTATAACCGATTATACCAATATTGCATTCATGGGAAGCAACGTGATTTCGGGCAGTGCAGCTGCGGTTGTTGTCAGCACCGGAGACGCTACGCTGTTTGGCTCTATGGCATCTGCGATTGCAGGGGAGGCTGTGGAGACGAGCTTTACCAAGGGGGTCAATGCGGTTTCGTGGGTGTTGATTCGGTTTATGCTTGTCATGGTGCCTCTTGTTTTCTTTATCAACGGGATTACGAAGGGGGACTGGCTGAATGCCTTTTTGTTTGGCATCTCGATTGCTGTCGGCTTAACACCGGAAATGCTGCCCATGATTGTGACAACCTGCCTTGCCAAAGGTGCGGTTTCGATGAGCAAAAAGCAGACTATTGTGAAGAATCTCAATTCGATTCAGAATTTTGGTGCGATGGATATTCTTTGCACCGACAAAACAGGGACACTCACGCAGGATAGAGTTGTTTTGGAATACCATTTGAATGTAAACGGCGAGGATGATACAAGAGTGTTGCGCCATGCCTATTTAAACAGCTATTTCCAGACAGGCTATAAAAACCTGATGGATGTGGCGATTATTCATAAAACGGAGGAGGCAGAGGAGACCGATTCCAGATTACTGGATTTGTCCGAAAACTACGTGAAGGTGGATGAAATTCCCTTTGATTTCACACGCCGCCGGTTGACAACTGTGGTGCAGGATAAAAACGGAAAGACGCAGATGGTAACCAAGGGGGCTGTGGAGGAAATGCTCTCCATTTGTGCCTATGCAGAGTGCGACGGCAGTGTGCATCCTCTTACGAAGGAGGTTCGCCGGCGGATTTTGAAAACAGTGGATGAGCTGAATGAAAAAGGCTTCCGTGTGCTTGCGATAGCACAGAAAAGTAACCCTTCTCCTGTAGAGTCTTTTGGTGTGAAGGATGAGTGTGATATGGTGCTGATTGGATATCTTGCCTTCTTAGATCCCCCGAAGGAATCCACGGCAGATGCCATTCGCGCATTGCAGGCGCATGGCGTGACAACAAAAATTTTGACGGGCGATAATGATAAGGTAACACGCACCATTTGTAAGCAGGTGGGGCTTGAGGTACGCAATATGCTCCTTGGCTCTGATTTGGACGGCATGACGGATGAAGCCCTTGCAAGAGCGGCAGAGACAACGGATGTTTTTGCAAAGCTGACACCCGACCAGAAATCCCGTGTGGTTTCGGTTCTGCGGGGAAACGGGCATACGGTTGGCTTTATGGGGGATGGCATCAATGATGCTGCCGCCATGAAGTCTGCGGATATCGGCATTTCTGTAGATACTGCGGTTGATGTGGCAAAGGAATCGGCAGATATCATTCTTTTGGAAAAGGATTTGATGGTTTTGGAGCAGGGAATCATCGAGGGGCGCAAAACCTATGCGAATATGATGAAGTATATCAAAATGACAGCATCTTCCAATTTCGGCAATATGTTTTCGGTATTGGCGGCATCTGCACTGCTGCCCTTCCTGCCGATGATGAGCGTGCATTTGATTTTCCTGAATTTGATTTATGATTTATCCTGCACAGCAATCCCTTGGGATAATGTGGATGAGGAATTTATCGCAAAGCCGAGAAAATGGGATGCCTCCAGTGTGGGTAGCTTTATGATTTGGATTGGGCCTACCAGCTCCATCTTTGATTTTACAACCTACATTTTTATGTATTTTGTGTTCTGCCCGCTGTTTATCTCGAAGGGGATTTTGTTCAATGACTTGGCGGCGCACTATAGCGGCGCAGAGCTTGCGGCAATGCAGGCGCGGTATATCGGGCTGTTCCAGGCAGGGTGGTTTGTGGAATCCATGTGGAGCCAAACACTGGTTATTCACATGATTCGTACCCCCAAGCTGCCGTTTTTGCAAAGCCGTGCCTCTGCCTCTGTGACACTTCTGACTATGACAGGCATTGCCGTTTTGACAGTGATTCCCTTCACGGCATTCGGAAGGGTGCTTGGGTTTGTGGCTTTGCCTGCTGCATATTTTGCATATTTGATTCCCTGTATTCTGCTGTATATGATATTGGCAACCAGCTTGAAAAAAGCCTATGTTCGTCATTATGGCGAGCTGTTATAGGAGGTGTAGGAAATGATGAATTGGAAAGAAATCTGGGTATCGCTTTTCGGAGGCTGTGAATGGCTTGGCTTGAATATCGGCTTTTGGGTATCCATGACTGTGGTAATCGGGATTGTTATTCTGATGAATGTTGTATTTTGGGGCATGAAGCCGCAAACGCAAAAGAAAGAAAAATAAAAGCAGGAGGTCTTTTTCGCTTTTGGAAAAGGCCTTCTGCTTTTTTGATATAGCTGTATCCATCCCTTTTGCAGGGTGCTTTTGCGTTGGCTTTACAAACATTTAACGGAAAGAAGGGCTTTTATTTTACAAAAAAATCTTATCATAAGACTGTATCCTTTTGCCATGAAGCAGAAGGGTGCGATCTTTTATATATATTAAGGAGGGAAAGAATGATTGCTGCAGTGATTGACATCGGTTCAAATACAATGCGGATGTCTGTATATAAAATCGAAGGACAGAAATTTACGGTTCTGCTTTCAAAAAAGGAAACGGCAGGCTTGGTCAATTATATCACAGAGGGGGAAATGTCCGAGGAGGGCATTGGTGTTCTTATTGATGTGCTTCAACAATTTTGCAGTTCCCTAGAGGAGATTTCCGTTAATAGCATCAATGCCTTTGCAACGGCATCCCTGCGAAATGTTGCCAATTCCGAACAGGTGCTTGCGCGCGTTTTTCATGCGGTTGGGCTGAAGGTAGAATTGCTTTCGGGGGAGGAGGAGGCGATTTTGAGCTTTTCGGGAGCGGTTCATGCTTCTCCGTTTGCGGATGGCTGTCTTTTCGACTTGGGCGGCGGCAGTACGGAAGTTGTCGCCTTTCGGGAAAGGAAGCCCTATTATGCCAAGAGCATGAATATTGGGTGTTTAAACCTTTATAAACGATATGTCAAAAAAATTTGGCCAAAGAAGCTTGAAATTGAGGAGATGAAGCTGTTTATCGAAAGAAATCTTGCGGAGGCGGCATTGCCGGAGCATCCACAGCCGTTGCTGATTGGTGTCGGCGGTACGGCAAGGAGCCTGCTGGAGCTTATCAATCTGCGGGAAAAG
>OBJE01001572.1_pt1 | contig 11320 bp, 11 predicted proteins | sample 1519681 | NCBI WGS metagenome assembly OBJE01 (sample SAMEA3888898, study PRJEB22519) | human gut metagenome | biome: human gut; feature: human-associated habitat; material: faeces | place: Denmark | collected 2011 | reverse complement strand
GCTCATTAAAGTTGATGATCCCTATGCAACATTGGCTTTTTTGTTAGATTTGGCAAGCAAGACAACTCCTGAAAAGAAAGGTATGGAACAGCCGGTTTACATAGCGGAAGGTGTAGAAATTCCTGAAGATGCCTATGTTGGTGCATTTGCTTATATTGGCAAAAATGTCCGGTTGGGAAAAGGTGTTAAGATTTATCCTCAATGTTATGTGGGGGATAATGTTACAATTGGAGAAAACACTTGCTTGTATGCCGGTGTAAAGATATATCAGGGTTGTGTAGTTGGCAATCATTGTATCCTGCATTCAGGTGTAGTGGTTGGCAGCGATGGTTTTGGGTTTGCTCCTCATAACGGAAGTTACGACAAGATTGCGCAGATTGGTAATGTTGTAATTGAAGATAATGTTGAGATTGGCGCCAATACAGTAGTCGACCGTGCGACAATGGGGTCTACTTTCATCCGTCAGGGTGTTAAATTGGACAATCTGATACAAATAGCTCACAATGTAGAAATCGGTGAAAATACTGTAATTGCCGCTCAAACTGGTGTGGCCGGTTCTACGAAGATCGGAAAGCATAATATGATTGGCGGTCAAGTCGGTTTTGCTGGCCATTTGAAAATCGGTGACTTTAATCAGTTCGGAGCGCAGTCCGGTGTGCAGTCGAACATCGCTTCCGGAAAAGTGCTTATGGGATACCCTGCTGTTGAAGGTCGGGGCTTTATGAAGCAGACCGCTTATTTGCGAAAATTGGGTGATTTCTATGCTGAATTCGGCCAGTTGAAAAAAGAAGTTGACAATATAAAAAATAATAAATAATATTGATATATGAAACAGTGTACGTTAAAAGACGCATTTGTAGTTAAAGGAAAAGGGTTACATACGGGTTTGGAAATTGAAGCAACCTTTAAACCTGCACCTGAAAACTTCGGCCGCAAGTTTCTGAGAACAGATATTGAAGGAGCTGAACCTATCGAAGCGGTTGCTGAAAATGTTGTTGATACTTGCCGTGGTACGGTTATTGCGGCTGGTGACGTTAAGGTCTGTACAGTGGAACACTCTTTGGCGGCTCTTTTTGCTGCAGGAGTTGACAACTGCTTGATTGAAGTGAATGGTCCGGAAGTTCCTATACTTGATGGCAGTGCGAAAATATTCTGTGAAAAGATTGAAGAAGTCGGTGTTGTAGAACAGAATGAAGAAGCACAGGTCTATGTGGTTAGACAACGTACAATTGTCAAGGATGAAGAAACGGGTGCTTCAATCTGTGTTATTCCCGACAATGATTTCTGTGTCGACGTAATGATTGAATTCAATTCAGTTGTTTTGGCAAACCAGTTTGCAACATTGGATTCGTTGGATGATTTCAAATCACAGATTGCATCCAGCAGAACATTCGTCTTTGTTCGTGAAATTGAAGAGTTGGTAAAGCATAACCTTATTAAGGGTGGTGACTTAGATAATGCAATTGTCATTTACGATACTCCGATTGCTCAGACAGAGCTTGACCGCATTGCCGATATGATGAATGTTCCAAGAAAGAAAGTTACGGAATTCGGCTTTATCAATAATAGTGAATTGACTTATAAGAATGAGCCGGCTCGTCATAAGTTGCTGGACGTTGTTGGTGACGTGGCATTGATTGGCCGTCGTGTTCAGGGACGTATTATCGCAAATTGTCCAGGTCATAAGATCAACACGACATTCTCGAAAAAAGTACGTCGTGAGTTGAAGCGTCAGGATGTTCAACCGCCTATTTATGACCCGAACAAAGAACCGTTGATGGATGTAAACCGTATCCGCGAGCTTCTTCCGCACCGTTATCCGTTCTTGTTGGTTGATAAGATTATTGAAAAAACTGACAAACATATTGTAGGTGTAAAGAATGTGTCAGGAAACGAGCCGTTCTTCCAGGGACACTTCCCATCAGAACCGGTAATGCCGGGTGTGCTTCAGGTAGAGGCTATGGCGCAGACTGCCGGTCTGTTGGTATTGAGTGCAGTTGATGAACCTGAGCGTTATTCTACATATTTTATGAAGATTGACAATGTCAAATTCCGTCAAAAAGTAGTTCCTGGTGATACATTGATTTTCCATGTGTCGTTTATGACAGAACTTCGCCGAGGCTGTGCCAATATGAAGGGTTATGCTTTCGTTGGCGACAAGATTGTTTCGGAAGCAGAATTCATGGCTCAGATTATTAAAAACAAGTAAAAAATGAAACAACCATTAGCATACATACATCCAGACGCCAAGATTCATCCCAGCGTCGTGATTGATCCGTTTGTCACTATTGACAGAAATGTAGAGATTGGTGAAGGTACAAGAATTGCAAGCAACGTAACTATTCTTGAAGGCGCACGTATCGGCAAGAATTGTAACATATTTCCGGGTGCGGTTATTGGTGCGATTCCTCAAGAGGCGAAGATACACTTGCGATTGTAGGTGACAATACGACACTGAGAGAATGTGTCACAATCAATAGAGGTACAGCGGCAAAGGGTAAAACTGTTGTCGGTAGCAACTGTTTGATTATGGCTTATTCGCATATTGCTCATGACTGTGTAGTCGGTGACAATGTTATTATTTCGAATGCTACACAAGTTGCTGGCGAGGTGCAGATTGATAATTTTGCCGTAATTGGTGGTGGTACTTTGATCCATCAGTTCTGTCACATTGGACCTCATGTGATGATTCAAGGCGGTGCGCTGGTAAACAAGGATATTCCTCCTTATGTAAAGGCTGGTCGTGAACCGATTGCTTACGCCGGAATCAATTCAATTGGTTTGCGTCGTCGCAATTTTACAAATGAGCAGATTCGCGATATTCAGGAAATTTACAGATACCTGTATCTGTCAGGATACAATAATAGCGATGCTGTAGAACGTATTGAGGCTGAATTGCCTGCTACTAAGGAACGCGATGAAATCATACTGTTTGTCCGCAATTCACAGCGAGGCATTATCAAAGGTTACATGTAGTCGTTTCATTCAATGAAATAAAGAGAAGAGGCGTATAGGTGGGAAACCATCATGTACGCCTCTTCTTTTTATGCTTGTAGATTTTTATTTAGCGTCTCCTTTGATATTTGTAGCTGTTTGCCGTGACTGTTTGCGTGTGATTTGCAATTTACGCATGTAATAAAGCTTCAAGTCTTCTGCTTTCTTCAATTGTGCTTTATGTGTGGCAAATGTGTATGTCTCGGCAATCAAATTTTTCGTTTTTGAAGGGAGCGGTAACGAATATTTTTTGCTTCCTACAAATTCCACTTTTATGTCTTTGGCAACATTGTCGGCTATGAACTGGCAAAGGGTGTCGCAGTCAGCTTTTCTGAAAGTTACCATTTCAACGGGTGTCCCTCCGTCCTTGAAGCGGTAGTTCCGTGCGTTGTCGTAGGGGACTGCTTCTGTTTCGACAGTTGAATCACCGGCTACGGCACGAAGTTTTGTATGTTTGATACTTTTTCCGTAGAGGGATGATACAAGGTAGATTTCGCCCATTTCGTTGATCCGTGCTTCAATATTGGTGCGTTTTGTCAAGTTGTCGCCGCTGACATTCTTTGAAACATAATAGCCTTCCACCATATCGGCTGTCTTCACATATTTGAAATTGTTGGCGAGAGAGTCTACTATCTGTTTGTTGGCAACAATAGCACTGTCGTTTGCAATGCTGTCCAGTATTGTCTGCTTTTCCACGACGAGCGTTTTGAGGTGCATGGCCTGACGCTGCACATCAATAATGCCCGGATGCTTTTTCATCAAGGAATCAATGGTGCCGATAGCTTCCATATATTTTCCGCTGTCATAAAGGCTTTGTGCTTCAGACAGAATATTTTCAGCGTTAACCTGGCTCTCTGATTTGCTGTTTCCGCATGATGTTACGGATATCGCCGCTGCAAGAAGCAGAATTGCGTATGTATTAGTTAATCCTTTGAACATTTTTTACTCCTTTAACGTTAGTGATTTTTTTGATGATATTATTTAATGTTTGAGTATCATTGATGCCAATGACAAGCCGGCCTTGGAAAAGTCCGTCGTCGGAGTTGACATTAATGTTTCGTAAAGTTACATTTTTTTCTTTAGAAATAATAGATGTAATGTTATTAACAATACCGATATCGTCATTTCCAATAATGCTGAGCGTTACGGCAAATTGGTTTGTACCCACTTTGTCGGACCATACGGCTTTAATGATACGGTATGGATATTTAGTCGATAGATGGTGGGCATTCGGGCATTCTGCTTTATGGATTTTTATGGCTCCGTCGCTTGAAATAAAGCCACAGATGTCGTCACCCTGAATAGGGTTGCAGCAACGCGAAAGCTTGTAGTTGATACCTTTGATTCCATCTCCGATTATGATGAAGTCGGATGAAGAACCTTCCTGTTCTGTCGTAGGCTGCATGATGTAGCCTTGTGCGGAACGATTGGTTATGACAGCCTCTTCCTCCTTGTTCTCTATGCTGATATACAGGTCAATGACTTGAGAAATTTCGATCTTTTCCTGTTCAAGGTCGCTGAAAAATTCTGTTGCAGTTTTGTAGCCCATCTTCTTCACGACCTTTGTCATGATAGATTCGTCAAGAACAATTTTTCTGTTCTTGAATCGTCTTTGCAGCAGTTCTTTCGCAAACTCGGTAGAACGGTTGTTCTGTTCGTTCAGTGTCTGGCGTATTTTGTTTCGTGCTTTGGAGGTGGTGACAAAATTAAGCCATTGCTGTTTGGGCTGTTGGGTATTGGAGGTCTGGATTTCAACAGTGTCTCCGTTTGCCAGCTTGTAATTGATTTTCTGGTTGCGGCCATTGACTTTTCCTCCGATGCAGGTGCATCCGAGTTTAGAATGGATTTCAAAAGCAAAGTCCAGCAGGGTTGCCCCCATGGGCAATTTGTGCAAATCGCCTTTAGGAGTAAAGACGAAAACCTCTTTGTCGTAAATGTTCAGGTTCATTTTCTTCATGAGTTCCGATGTGTCGGACCCCGAAGTTTCAAGCATGTCCCTCACATTGGCCATCCATTCGTCAAGGCTTTTTTCACTTTTGACTCCTTTGTATTTCCAGTGTGCAGCCAGACCTTTTTCCGCTATTTCGTCCATACGCTGGGTGCGGATTTGAATTTCTACCCATCGCTTGTCAGGCCCATAGACTGTGGTATGCAGTGATTCGTAACCATTGGATTTCGGAATGGTTATCCAGTCCTTCATTCGTGAAGGGTTGGCTGTGAACATGTCGGTGACAATGGCAAATGCTGCCCAGCAGTCTTTGCGTTCGTTCTCCTTAGGCGTGTCGATGATGATGCGAATGGCGAAGAGGTCATACATGTCGTAGACATCTGCATTCTGCTTTTTCATCTTATTCCAGATGGAGTATATGGATTTAGTCCGGCCTTTGATTTCAAAATTCAGTCCCGCTTCTGTCAGTCGCTTTTTAACGGGAGCGATGAAGTTTGCAATATATTGGTCGCGCTTCTCTTTCGTTTCATTCAGCTTACGGGCAATTAGAAAGTAGATTTCCCGATTCGTATATTTTAAGGACATATCCTCCAGTTCGGACTTGATTTTATAAAGTCCGAGCCGGTGGGCGAGTGGTGCATACAGGTATTGTGCTTCACTTGCTATATCGAATACAAACTTTTGATTCGGATGATGATTGATCATCTTCATGAGGCCAAGTCGGTCAATAATCATGATTATGATTACTCTAAGGTTCTCGGCAAATGCCATCATCAGTTTGCTGAAGTTCTCGTCGCGTAGAGCTGTCTGCTTTTTATATAATTCGGAAACTTTTAAAAGCCCGTTAACAATGGATTGGATATCATCGCCAAATTCATTCTTTATATCGTCCAATGATATGTATTCACTTCTGCAAAGATGATACAGCAAAACAGAAATGACCATATTCTTATCAGGACCGATGTGCTCAATCAGCAATAATGCTGTGTTGAGATGGCGGACAGTGGGGTTTATGCCATATTTATCGCGTTGGGCATATCCAAAATCAATTCCTTGTGTAATAATTTCCCGTAGACGCTTTACTTCTTTGTCGCTCATCTCCTCCTTGAAGGATTTGCGCAAAGAACGGTAGGCGCTTTTGACAAATTCGGACTCCTGATATGTGTAATAGTTGTTTATATCCATAACTGTCGCGGTTTTATTACTTCAAATATATATTTTTTTTGTGGAAAACATGTGAAGTATTAAATAAAAATTACTAAGTTTGGCGTACCTAATATGAGACTTAAATTAAATACATATGTTTAACGACCAAGATTTGAAATTGTTTAAAGAGAGAAATGTGACAGTTGAGCAAATTGAAGCTCAATTGAATGCTTTCAAGACAGGATTTCCTTATTTGAAGATTGTATCGGCTGCTACCGTTGATAATGGTATAATGAAACTATCGGCTGAAGAAGAAGCACACTATGTGTCTGTTTGGAATCAATACCTTGAAGGTGATGCAGAAATTTTGAAATTTGTTCCTGCTTCTGGTGCTGCCAGCAGAATGTTCAAGGATTTGTTCTCATTTTTGGATTCTGAATCAGCAACGCCTGACAATGATTTTATGAAAAAATTCTTTGGAAATATTCATAATTTCGCATTCTACGGCGACTTGAACAAAGCAGTAGAGGCTAAATATGGCGTAGGTATTGATGCACTGATGGAACGTGGTGAATATAAGCCAATTGTAGCATGCCTTTTAAAGTCGGATGGACTGAATTACGGCAGTCTGCCGAAAGCACTTTTGGAATTCCATAAAATTGGTGGTGAAATTCATACGGCATTAGCAGAACATTTGGAAGAGGGTGCACAATATGCATCGAACAAAGAAAATAAAGTAAACGTACACTTTACTGTTTCAGGTGAACACCGTGCATTGTTTGAAAAGGAAATAGAAAAGCTGAAACCTGAATTCTCAAAAGCTTATGGTGTCAGCTATGAAATTGGTATGTCAGAACAGAAGGCTTCTACGGATACAATTGCTGTAAACATGGATAACACGCCATTTAGAGAAGATGGCAAATTGTTGTTCCGTCCGGGCGGTCACGGTGCCCTCATTGAAAATTTGAATGATGTGGATGCCAATGTCGTGTTTATTAAGAATATTGACAATGTTGTGCCTAAGACACTCCGTGAAACTACTGTGAAATATAAGAAAATCATTGGTGGTATTCTTGTGGATGTGCAGAAGAAAATTGCTGAATACTTGCAATTGCTTGAAAGCGGAAACTATAACCATGACCAGGTGTTGGAAATTGTTCGTTTCGTACAACGTACGTTGTGTGTGAGAAATGAAAACACCAAAAATATGGAAGATTCTGAATTGGTTCTGTATCTGAAGGGTAAACTGAATCGTCCGATTCGTGTCTGTGGTGTTGTAAGAAACGAAGGAGAACCCGGCGGTGGCCCTTACATTGCATATAATCAGGATGGCTCAATGTCATTGCAAATTCTTGAAAGCACACAAATTGACAAGAATAACGCAGAAGCTGTCAAGTTGATGAAAGAGGCTACTCACTTTAATCCGGTAGACTTGGTTTGCTATATCAAGAATTATAAGGGTGAGAAATTTGATTTGCCGAAATATGTGGATAAGAACACAGGCTTTATTTCGGAAAAATCTAAATCCGGCCATGAAATCAAGGCTTTGGAACTTCCGGGTTTGTGGAATGGCGCGATGAGTGACTGGAACACAATATTTGTGGAAGTGCCGATTGAAACATTTAATCCTGTGAAGACAGTCAACGACTTGTTGCGTCCGGCTCACCAAGGTTAGAAATGTATTATTATAAATAGGAACGCGCGCGTATTTATATATGTGCGCGTTTTTTTTGCTGTTTCTTGGCATGAATTGTTTTGCATATTGTGTTAGTTTTGCATTGTTATGTTATAAAGCATAGTAAAATATGACGGATAAAATTTGGCATTCATGAAAAAAGTGACTAAATTTATCAACATCATAATTAACCGAATTACTAACTATAAAAACTATAGTATCATGACAAAAACAATTTCATTTAACGAGCTTCGTAGAATTAAAGACAGTTTGCCAGACGGTTCAATGCATAAAATTGCTGATCGTCTGAATGTCAACGTACAAACAGTTAGAAATTACTTCGGAGGAGCAAATTACGCCTTTGGTAAGAATTGTGGTTTGCACATTGAACCGGGTCCTGATGGCGGAATTGTAGTGCTTGATGATACCTTAATATATGACATGGCTCTGGAAATCTTAAAAGAACAAGGCGAATAAAAAAGAAAAACAGTATTAACCATTAAATTTTTTAGAACAATGACTACTCCTAAATATGTTACATTAGCTATTCATACTTACGATAAAGCCATCGTTCTGAAAAATCTTTTGGAAAAGGAAGGCATCGATGTTGTCTTGGATAATGTCGATTTGCAGAAACCGAAAATTTCGTCTGGGGTGAGGGTGCGCATAAAAGAAAAGGACCTCCCCCAGGCGTTAACTTTAATAGATGAGTCCACAACTACGTTTGTGACGGATTCATTTGTCGGAGAGTCTATACGGGTTGTCCTTATTCCGGTGGATTTCTCCGAATATTCCATAAAAACGTGTCACATTGGTTTTAAATTTGCCAAAGAGCATAATTGCGGTGTTGTGATACTGCATTCATATATCAGCCAGTATTTCTCCGGTACATTACCATTGGGTGAAACCTTAAGGGCGGAAAAGAAAATGCTTGAATATATGAAGGAAAAAGGCCGGAAAGCAAATGAAACAATGCGGCAGTTCAAATCAGAAATATACAAAAACATAGAAGCCGGGGAATTGCCTGACGTTCCGTTTAAATGTGAGGTTGTTGAGGGTATTCCTGAAGATGCAATTATTGAGTATGCCAAAACTGTCAACCCTGTGTTGATTGTGATGGGGACAAGGGGAAAGCACAAGAAAGAGCAGGATTTGATAGGCAGTGTAACGGCTGAAGTTTTGGATTCAGTCAAATATCCCATGCTTGTCGTTCCGGAGGGGACTTCCTTTATGGGGATTGATGCAGTGAATAGTTTTGTCTTTTATACAAATCTTGAACAGCCGGATTTGCTTTCCATGGATATTTTTATGAGAAAGTTTAACGGTAAGGGAAAGAATATCTTTTTGGTTCATGTTGCATCTAAACGGGAGAAAATGGTTTCCGAGCGAATGAATGCCATTTATGATTATTGTGTACAGCAATATGAAGGAAATTGTTTCTCCAATAGAATTTTTACTGAGGATAATTTTCTTGATGAATTCGAAATCTTTTTACAGGAAAACAAGATTGGAGTGGTTGTAATTCCTAATAAAAAAAGAAACATTTTTGCTCGATTGTTCAATCCCAGTCTTGCCCATCGGATACTGTTTCATACGGACATCCCGATGATTGTAGTCCCAACCAAGTAAGGAGTATGTTGTCCATAAAAGACAATAATGATATCGGTGGGATACCATTATTGTCGTCAATGTTTAAATTGTCCAAATTTAAATATATAGTTTTCTATTTTAGGACATGGTTTTCTATAAACATTTATATCGTAGCCAAACGACATCATTTTGAAGTTTCTCTATATGTTGCAAGTGTAGTGGTGTTGGAATGCGGTTTGTATTTGACACTCCATCAAACAATGAAGTCGCTCCTTCTCTGCCGTCAATCCCCGGAGCTAATAGTAAACTTACTTCATCTATAAGTCCAGCCTCGAGAAATCCACCATTGATATGTCCTTCGCCTAAAAGTCCAATGCGTTTGATTCCAAATTCAGTGTAGAGGATTTCTGTAGCTTTTTTTAAGTTGATTCGATCAGCCCCGATGGCGACCCATGAAATATTTTGTTCTTTCAATGTTTCCAAATATTCTTTCGATGCTTTTTCGCTGACAATGCAGATTAAAGGAACGCCGTCAATTGTATTGGACAGCCATCTCAATCGGCCGTAAGTGTCAATAGCAACCATATAAGCATCGGATTTTTCAGCAATGTGTGTGGATGGCTTTCCTATTGGAATATTTTCGACCGGGATGAATGGTTCTTTAGCTGCGCTATAATGCTCTAACGTAACGCGTCCCTCTAAAAGGGTAGGACAATTCAACTGTTCAAGTGTTGTGTAATACTCATTCCCGCTAATTTTTTCGACCACATTGCAGTCAATGCGTCCGTCAATAGATGCGACCATATGGCAAATAATATAAGGCCTCATAATATGTTATTTCCCGAGTTGTGTTAACCATTTAACGATTTCTGGATCATAATGTGAAAAGAAAAGACTCTCTCCTTTGTCAAGATTTGAGATTGCAGCCATGTCTGTTTCTGTCAGTTGAAAATCAAAGACATCCAGATTTTCCTCCATACGATGTTTGTGAATCGATTTTGGAATGACAACAACACCTCGTTGGATTAAAAATCTCAAGGCAATCTGGGCAATAGTTTTTTTATGTGCCTGTGCTATGGATTCTAGTGTCGGATTAGTGAAAAAATTATTTCGTCCTTCAGCAAATGGAGCCCATGACATTATTTGTGTTCCATAATGCTTCATTATTTCCTGTGCTTTGTTTTGTTGGTTGAACACATGGGTCTCAACTTGATTTACCATTGGCTTGATTTCACTGAATTCTGCTAAATCGACAAAACGGTCAGGATAAAAATTGCTGACACCAATGGCACGGGCTTTACCTGATTTATAGGCATTTTCCATTGCACGATAAGACCCGTAATAGTCATTGAACGGTTGGTGTATGAGCAGTAAATCTATATAGTCAGTCTGAAGTTTGTTCAGAGATTCATCAATGGAAATTTTAGCTTTTTCATATCCGGCATTGTTGATCCATATTTTGGTGATAAGAAATAATTCGTCGCGAGGAATACCGCTTTTCTTAACAGCAATGCCAACATTTTCTTCATTCCCATAGGCTTGAGCGGTGTCAATCATCCGATAACCAATGGATAAGGCTTCAGAAACACATTGTTCACACTCCTTAGGTGGAATTTGATAAACTCCAAAACCGATTATTGGCATTTCTATGCCATTGCTCAATATAATTGTCTGTTTCATTGTCTTGATTATTTGTTAGGTTGTAGTGGTCCGTAAAAGTAAGATGCTGTTGCACCTCCATCAATGAGAAAGTCAGAGCCTGATATGAATGAGCCTTTTTCTGATAGCAGTAGTTCTGCTATGTGTGCAACTTCGTCAGGTGTGCCGGGACGTCCAGCTGGACATTTGGAGATCATATTTTTATAGAAATCTCTTAAGTACATGACAAAAAAATGCCGTTATGATTAATTAGCTAATTATCAACTTGTTATATTTTGAAAAGCCCTTGAAATTCAGTAACTTTAAAG
>OBJE01001571.1_pt1 | contig 11321 bp, 8 predicted proteins | sample 1519681 | NCBI WGS metagenome assembly OBJE01 (sample SAMEA3888898, study PRJEB22519) | human gut metagenome | biome: human gut; feature: human-associated habitat; material: faeces | place: Denmark | collected 2011 | reverse complement strand
CCGGGGCCATGAGGTCCGGATCCTGACGCTGTCCCAGTCGCTCCACTCCTGGTCCCGGGACGGCGTCACCGCCATCGGCTCCGTAAACGCCGGACGGATCTATCCCGGCGCCCGCCTCCGCACCGCCATGGCGGGCCGCTGGGTACGGGAGCTGATGGACTGGCGGCCGGATGTGATCCACTCCCAATGTGAGTTCAGCACCTTTTTCCTGGCCCGCCGCATCGCAGAGGAGCTGGATGTCCCCCTGGTCCACACCTACCACACGGTGTATGAGGACTACACCCACTACTTCTCCCCCAGCGTCCGGTGGGGCCGATGTGCGGTGGCGGCTTTCTCCCGCTGGGTAGCTGCCCAGGTGGACGGCATGATCGCCCCCACCGGCAAGGTGCGGGGACTGTTGCAGGGCTATGGCGTTCGCTGCCCGGTCTTCGTGGTGCCTACGGGCATCGACCTGCGGCGCTTCCAGCAGGAGGGCGATCCCATGCGCCGGGCGGTTCTGCGGGCCAGCCTGGGCATCCCTGCGGAAAACACTGTGCTGGTGTGCGTGGGGCGCCTTGCGGAGGAGAAGAACATCCAGGAGCTGCTGAAGCTCCGGGCCTCCCTGGGCAGCCGCCCTGTGACGCTGTTGCTGGTGGGGGATGGTCCTGACCGGCCCCGGCTGGAGCAGGTGGCCCACGATCTGCGGCTGGAGGCCCCGGCAGTGATCTTTGCCGGCATGGTGCCCCCGGAGGAGGTGCCGGAGTGGTACCGGCTGGGGGACCTGTTCGTCAGCGCCTCCTCCAGCGAGACCCAGGGCCTGACCTATATCGAGGCACTGGCCGCCGGCGTGCCCGCCCTGTGCCGGGCGGATCTCTGCCTGGAGGGCGTCATCCTGGAGGGAGAGAACGGCTGGCAGTACCACAGCACTGCGGAGTTCCGGCAGCGGCTGGAGGAGTTCCTGGCCAGCCCGGAGACCCACGAAGCGCTGAAGCGGCGGGCCGCAGAGAGTGCGGAGCAGTTCTCCGCCCAGCGGTTTGCCCAGCGGGTGGAGCGCATCTATCAGATGCAGCTGGCCCGGCGGGCGGCCAGCTGTGTCCAGGGGGTGACCGCATGAGCCGGGGCGTGGAAAAGACCGCTCTGCAGGCGGCGTCCCTCTTCGGACTGATTTTGTGCGTGCTGACCGGAATCTGGGCCTGGCAGGCAGGACTGCTAACCTCCCAGGAGCGGCTGCAGGCCTTTGTGGCCAGCTGCGGCGCCGCCGGCGGGCTGCTGTTCGTGGCGTTCCAGATGGTGCAGGTAGTGGTGCCGGTGCTGCCCGGCGGCCTGGGCTGCCTGGTGGGCGTGGTGCTGTTCGGCCCGGTGATGGGGTTTGTCTACAATTATGTGGGCATCTGCATCGGTTCGCTGTTGGCCTTTGCCGTGGCGCGCAACTGCGGGCGGCCGCTGTTGAGCCTGCTGTTTTCGGAAAAGCTCATCGCCAAGTACAGCGATTGGACAGAGCGGAATGACCGGTTTGCACGGCTGTTCGCCCTGGCGATCTTTTTCCCGGTGGCGCCGGACGACTTCCTGTGCTATCTGGCGGGTACCACCTCCATGACCTGGCGGCGGTTCACCACCATCATCCTGCTGGGCAAGCCCCTTTCCATCGCCCTGTACAGTCTGGGGCTGACGGTGCTGTTCCAGCAGATCACAGGCTGGCTGGGGGAAAGACATCCGCGGACGGGCGGATCGGTAAAGGAGACACACATGCGCGTTTTTATCTACAATGGCGGCCTGCGACTGGTCGGCAAAAGCGGTGTGGGACAGGCCATCCTCCACCAGCGGGAGATGCTGCGCCGGGCCCGGATCGACACTGCCGACCATTGGTGCCAGCGGGCCGGGGCCGTCCATATCAACACGGTGCTGCCGGATTCGGTGCTGGCGGCTCTGGCGGCCAAGCTGATGGGGCGGAAGGTCATTTACTACGGCCACTCCACTATGGAGGATTTCCGCAGATCCTTTCGAGGCTCGGACCGGCTGGCACCCCTCTTCCGCAAGTGGATCACCTTCTGCTACAGCCTGGGCGACGTGGTGCTGACCCCCACGGAATACTCCCGCCGTTTGCTGGAGAGCTACGGCCTCAAGCCGCCGGTGTACAGCATTTCCAACGGCGTGGATACAGAGTTCTTCGCGCCGGATCCCACCCGGCGGGCGTCCTTCCGCCGCCGCTGGGGCCTCCGGGAAGGGGAGCGGGCGGTGATTTCCGTGGGTCACACCATTGCCCGGAAGGGGCTGCCGGAATTCCTGGAGCTGGCCCGGCGGATGCCGGAGGCCCGTTTCCTCTGGTTCGGCTGGACGGATCCCCATCTGATCCCCCAGGAGATCCGGCAGGCCATGGAACAGGCGCCGGAGAATGTGACCTTCGCCGGCTTTGTAGACCGGGAGACGCTGCGGGAGGCATATTGCGGCGCGGATGTATTCGCCTTCATGAGTCATGAGGAGACCGAGGGCATCGTGGTGCTGGAAGCCCTGGCCTGCGGCATTCCCACAGTGGTGCGGGACATCCCTGTTTACAACGGCTGGCTGCGGGAGGGACAGAATGTCTACAAGGCCTCCGGCACAGACGAGTTCCAGCAGAAGGCGGAAGGACTTCTGACAGGGACATTGCCGGATCTGACAGCCGCCGGCCGCCGGGTGGCGGAGGAGCGGAGCCTGTCGGTGATGGGGGAGTGCCTGCGGGAGGTCTACCGGCGGATGGACATTCTGCCGGCAGCGCAGCCGGCGGCAAAAACGAACCTCCCTCAGGCGGAGAGACCCGTACAGCACAGCTTCACACCTTAATTCCCGGTATTCCTACGGGATAAGGATACCCTGGCGAGGGATGGTTCCCCATAGCGCCCGCTTCCATTCCGGTTCTGCGGGCCGCCGATGAAGAGAAAAAGCGCCTCCGGCTTTTGCCGGAGGCGCTTTTGGCGCGTTTACTGGGGCAGGGTCTGGACCACGCCGCGGGCACAGTCCACAGAGACCATGGCACCGTCCTTCAGGCGCTGGACGGCGCCGGCGGCGCCCACGATCACCGCCTTGCCCAACGTCAGGCCCACAGTGGCCGCATGGCCGTTGGTGCCGCTCTCCTCGCTGATGACAGCGGCCGCCTGCCGGATATAGGGCAGGAGGTCGTTGGTGGTGTAGGGCACCACCAGCACATCCCCGGGGCGGAACTTGGCGGCCACATCCTCCAGCGAGCGGCAGACGCACAGGGGGCCGGAGGCGTTGCTGGCCCCCACGCCGACGGCGTTGAGCAGGGCCCCGCCCACCAGATGGACCTTGATCATATTGGTGGTGCCGGAGACACCCACGGGCACACCGGCAGTAATGACCACCAGATCGCCCTGCTTCACGAGTTCTGCCTTCTCTGCCGCCTGGATGGCGAACTCGATCAGCTGGTCGGTGTTCTGGGCATAGGGCATCAGCAGGGGCACCACGCCCCAGTACAGGGCCATCTGCCGCTGGACCCGCTCACTGAGCAGGCAGGCCACCACCGTGGTGCCGGGGCGGAAACGGCTCACCAGCCGGGCGGTGGCACCGCTCTGGCTGACGGTGAGGATGGCGTCGGCACCGATGTCCATGGCAGTGGTGCAGGCGGCATGGGCCGTGGCGGCGGCGATGGACAGGCGGCTGGAACCCGGCAGGTTGCGCATCCGCTTGGCGTAGTTGATGTCCGCCTCGGTCCGCAGGGCAATGGCATCCATGGTCTGCACCGCCTCCACGGGGTATTTGCCCGCCGCTGTCTCGCCGGAGAGCATGATGGCGGAGGTTCCGTCGTAGATGGCGTTGGCCACGTCGGTGATCTCCGCCCGGGTGGGGCGGGGATTCTCCATCATAGAGTCCAGCATCTGTGTGGCTGTGATGACAGGCTTGCCGGCGGCCACACACTGGGCGATCATGTCCTTCTGGATGATGGGAATCTCTGTGAAGTCGATCTCCACGCCCATATCCCCCCGGGCCACCATGATGCCGTCCGCCACGGACAGGATCTCCGCCAGGTTGCTGACCCCCTCCTGGTTTTCAATCTTGGCGATGATCTGGATGGAGGAGTCTGCCTCATCCAGCAGGCGGCGGATCTCCCGCACGTCGTCCGCCGTGCGGACGAAGCTGGCGGCGATGAAGTCAAAGCCCTGTTCCACGCCGAAGAGGATGTCCTCCCGGTCCCGCTGGCTCATGTAGGGCATGGACAGGCGGATGCCCGGCACATTGACGCCCTTGTTGTTTTTCATGGCCCCGTCGTTTTCCACCCGGCAGCGGACGTCCGCCGCTGTGGTCTCCAGCACCGTCAGGCGCACCAGGCCGTCGTCCAGCAGGATGGTGTCGCCGGCCTTCACGTCCCCGGGCAGGTCGGCGTAGGTGATGGAGCAGCCTTGCTCATCCCCCACGATGTCCCGGGTGGTCAGGGTGAACTCCTGGCCGGTCCGCAGCATGACGGAACCTGCGGCGAAGGACTTCAGCCGGACCTCCGGCCCCTTGGTGTCCAGCATGGCGGCCACCGGCAGGCCCAGCTCCGCCCGCAGGGCCTTCAGGGCGTCCAGACGACCCTTGTGCTCCGCGTGGCTGCCGTGGGAGAAATTGAACCGGGCCACGTTCATGCCGGCCTCCAGCATCTGCCGCAGGACGCCCTCCCTGTCCGTGGCCGGACCGAGGGTGCACACGATCTTTGTCTTTCTCATAAATAAAAATCCACCTTTCGGTCAAAAGGGATACACACTGTAAGACAGTTTATCACAAAGCCGCAGCGCAAAAAAGTGGAAAAGTGTTCAATAAACAAGAGGGATCCGCCAAAAGGCCCGCCAGCGCGGGAAGGCTCACATCCCCAGCTTTTCCCGCAGGGCGGCGATCATCTCTTGATATTCGCCCTCGGAGAGCAGCACCGGCTCCGGATTCGTGATGGCAAAGGAACCGCCGAACTCGAATCCGCCCTCGTATTTGGGTACGATATGGAAGTGCAGGTGGGGATTCGTATCGCCGAAGGAGCCCAGGTTGATCTTGTCGCAGCCCCACAGTTCCTTCACTGCACCGGAGGCCCGGGCCAGATCCCGGGCGAAGGCGGCCAGCTCCTCCGGCCCGCACTCGCACAGCTCCTTCCGGTGATTCTTCAGCGCCAGGGCGCAGCGGCCCTTGTGGGCCTGATCCTTGAAGAGATAGAGCACACCGGCCTCCATCTCGCCGACCTTGTACATGATGGCCTCCCGGCCCTCGTGATGTTCATCGCAGTAAAAGCATCCCATAGCTAGATCTCCTTTTGTCAGAATACGGAGGAAATTTTCCCCTTATTACCATACAACCCAAAACCGCCGCCGTCAAGCATCAGTTCAGGATTGCGCCGGGGCAGAGGTTCTGGTATCATCAGGGTATCAAGAACGAAGACGGAGGAGGAATCGACATGAAACTCGGCTTGGTGACGGACAGCCTGGCAGACCGCTCCCTGGCAGAGGCAGCGGCCGTCTGCCGGGGACTGGGGCTGGAGCAGGTGGAGCTGGGCTGCGGCAACTGGTCCCCGGCGCCCCATGTGGACCTGAAAAGGCTGACGGCGGACGCCGGTGCCCGGCACCGGCTGCTGGATACTCTGGGGGAAAACGGCCTCACGATCTCCGCCCTGAACTGCTCCGGCAACCCCCTGTTCCCCGGGGAGAAGGGAGCCGGAGACAGGGCGGTGGCGGAGGGCACGTTCCTCCTGGCGGAGCAGCTGGGGGTGGAGACCGTGGTGATGATGAGCGGCCTGCCCGGCGGCTGCCCGGAGGACCGCACTCCCACCTGGATCGTCACGTCCTGGCCGCCGGAGACGGAGGAAATCCTCCGCTACCAGTGGAAGGCGGCCGTCCCGGTGTGGAAGGCGCTGGCCGCCCGGGCCCGGGACCACGGGGTGAAGCGCATCGCCCTGGAGTTCCATGGCTGGCAGCTGGTGTACAATGTGGAGACGCTCCGCCGCCTGCGGAGTGAGGTGGGGGACGACATTCTGGGGGTGAATCTGGACCCCAGCCATCTCTTCTGGATGGGGGCGGATCCCGTGGAGGTGGCCCGCGCCCTGGCGGACTGCATCTACCATGTCCACATCAAGGACGTGCGCCTGGAGCCGGCTGCCGGGCAGAACACCCTGCTGGACACCAAGGGCGTGCTGGAGGTCGCCAGCCGCTCCTGGAACTTCGTCACCCCCGGCACAGGCCACGACGCCGCCTGGTGGCGCCGCTTTCTGGAGACGCTGCAGGACTGCGGCTACGACGGCGCCCTCAGCATCGAACAGGAGGATTACACCATCCCGCTGGAGGAGGCCCTGCAGAAGGCCGTGTCCCTGCTGCGGCAGGCGCTGCCCGCCTGAAATACGCAAAGCCCCGCCTCACGAACGAGGCGGGGCTTTTTTCAGAACAGGATCACCGCAGGAAATTCCAGTACAGGGCAATGGCCGCCGCCAGCAGGAGCTGCACGGCCAGGATCACCGGCACGCCCACCCGAAAGACCCGGTGGAGCGTCTTGTGGCGGAAGAGGTACATCCCCAGCAGGGCACCCACGCTGCCGCCCACCACGGCCAGAAGCAACAGATTTTTCTCCGGCACCCGCTGGCGGAACCGGGGGTGTTTGGCCAGGAGCTTGTCTACGCCGAAGATCAAAAAGGTCACAGTGTTGATGAGCACCAGCCAGGCGGCCAGCAGCCCCAGGGGAGAGCCGATGAAGGCAACGATACGGTCATTGTGCTCTGTGGGCAGATAGAGCGTCTTTTCTTCCATAACGGCCGCCTCCTGAAACAGCACTGGACTGGCCGGGAGTTCCCAGCCAGTCCAGTGTAGCAGAAGTTTCAGTTTTTGGCAAGCTTGCTGAGTTCCACAGCAGTGGCTGCCGCCAGCTTGGCGTTGTTGTACACCAGCTGGATATTGGAGGCCAGGGAATCGCCGCCGGTCAGATCCTTGATCTTGGCCAGCAGGAAAGGAGTGGTCTCCTTGCCGTGGATGCCCTGAGCCTTGGCCTCCTCCACGGCCTCGTCGATGGCCTTGTTGATGACGTCCGCGTCCATGGAGTACTCCTCCGGGATGGGGTTGGTCACCAGCATGCCGCCGCCCAGGCCCATATCCTGCTTGACATAAAAGGCTTTGGCCAGCTCCGCCGGGGTATCGATCTCATAGTCCACGGCAAAGCCGCTCTTCCGGGTGTAGAAGGCGGGCAGCTCGCGGGTGCCGTAGCCGATGACGGGCACGCCGTGGGTCTCCAGGTACTCCAGGGTCAGCCCCAGGTCCAGAATGGACTTGGCGCCGGCACAGACCACCATCACGGGGGTGTGGGCCAGCTCCTCCAGATCGGCGGAGATGTCCATGGTGGTCTCAGCCCCCCGGTGCACGCCGCCGATGCCGCCGGTGGCGAACACGGAGATCCCGGCCATGTGGGCGATAATCATGGTAGTGGTGACAGTGGTGGCGCCGTCCCTGCCCTCCGCCACCAGCACGGGCAGATCCCGACGGCTGGCCTTGGCCACGGCAGGGCCGGTCTTGCCCAGGTAGTCGATCTCCTCGGGAGAGAGGCCGGCTTTCAGCCGCCCGCCGATGACGGCGATGGTGGCAGGGGTGGCGCCGTGTTCCCGGATGATCTTCTCCACGTTCAGGGCCGTCTCCACATTCTGGGGATAGGGCATGCCGTGGGAGATGATGGTGGATTCCAGTGCCACCACGGGACGACCCTCGTCCAGGGCCTTCTGCACTTCAGGGGCGATGTCGAGATACTTGTTCAGAGCCATGATAAAAACCTCCAGATTTGAATTTTGGTTATTCGATGGGGAATAGGGTGTCAGGAATTGGAAATGGGGGACCGGGAACTTTAAAGCCCAGCCCGCAGCTTCAGCGAATCCGCGCTCATGGCGGGGTTGATGGTCTCCGCCCCCTCCATGGCGATGGCGGAGGCTGCCAGACCCGCCTTGGCGGTGCCCGTCAGATCCGTGCCCGCAAGATAGGCCCAGGTGATGGCTGCCATGAAGGCATCCCCGCAGCCGGTGGTGTTCACCATCTCCGCCGGCAGGACGGGCAGGTGCACCCGCTCCCCGGAACGGTCGGCGGCGAACACGCCGTCTCCGCCTAGAGAGATGAATACCCGGTGAAGACCGGTGGCCAGCAGGGCGTCCGCGGCGGCGCGCAGGCTGGCCTCATCGGTGATGGCCACGCCGGAGAGCAGCTCCGCCTCGATGCGGTTGGGCTTGAGGGTGTGGAGCCTGCCCAGCACCGGCTGCAGCTTCACCGCCTTGGCGGTGGAGACCGGGTCGGCAAAGATAGGCACCGGGCAGTTCTCTGCCAGATAGGCGATGCTCTCCGCGGGAATATTGGTGTCGATCACCAGCACCTGGCTGCCGGACAGCAGCTTCTGCCGCTGAGAGAGCAGCTGGGGTGTCAGATGGCGGTAGATGTCCATGTCACTGACCGCCAGCAGCATGTCGCCCTTCTCGTCGTTGATGAAGAGATAAGTGGAGGTGTGCCCCTCCGGGATCACCGGGGATTGGGAGATGTCGATGCCCAGTTCCCCGCAGCTGGCGGCGATCTTCTGGGCGTACAGGTCGTCGCCGAAGGCGGTGACCATCCGCACGTCCAGGCCCAGAAGGCTCATGTTGTGGGCGATGTTCCGGCCCACGCCGCCCAGACTCATCCGCACCGCGCCGGGGTTGGAGTCCCGGTCCACCGGCACCTCCGACGGCCAGCCGCCGATGTCCATGTTGACGCCGCCCACCACCGTGACATAGGGCGCTGTATGGACGATGTAGCCTTTGCCGGTGATGTAGCCCTTCTTCATCAGGTTGGAGATGTGCACCGCCACGGAGGACCGGGTGATGCCGGCCTTCTCCGCCAGCTCCTGCTGGGAGATGAGGGGGTTTTCTTCGATCCAGTTCAGAATCTGCCGTTCCCGCTGGGTCATGGCGCCGCCTCCTTGTAAGCAAAAATTAAGATATATAATCTAATGCTTAGTTTATCTGCTTTTTTGAAAAAGTCAAGACCCAATTTTTAGCCGTCTGCCGTCTGTGGGACGGGGATGCCCGCTTCGCCTGCCGCAGGCACCGGACAGAGAGGTGCTGATGGGGCGGGAGTTTCATGTTCTTCTAGCGGAATGAAAATCGCGCCGGAAGTGGAACCAAACCGCCGCCTTTGCCGACTATACAGGCAGAGGAGGCGATGCTTCATGAAAAAATGGTGCCTGTTTTTGAGCCTGTATTTCTGTATCTGTCTGCTGGCAGCCTGCGCCGGAGGGGACGTCTCCGCCGGTGCGGGGGCCGATTCCGGCGGCACACCCGCGGAGGAGACCCGGACCGGAGGAGAGACGACGGAGCCCGGCCGGGTGACGGAGACCTTCCGGCTGGTGACTGTGGGGGACGGCGATGATCCGGCTTCTGTGCTGGCCGGGACGGACGGCGGGGCCGGAGCTGTGTACACCCTGGACCTCTTCAGTGTGGAAGACCTGACTATCGAGGGATACACCCAGGAGGAGATGGACCTGCTGGACTGGTCTCCCATGCCTGGCGCTCTGGTGGAGGTCACCTGGGACGGCTCCGTCATGGAGTCCTACCCCATGCGGTTCGGCACGGTGGCCTCCGTTCGCATCCTGGAGGACGGCTTTGACGATCTGTGCCGGCTGTACCTGGACGTGCTGAACGATCTCTGGGAGGTGGACCCCAGCCTGAATGATGGCATCACGGAGCTGGGGGTGGACCTGTCCGGGACCTCCCTGCCGGAAAGCGAACAGGCCGCGGTGGCCTATGCCTTCGGCTCCGCCCACGGGCTGATGGCTATGGAGGGCACCTATCAGGACTTCGTGGACAGCGGGTATATCGACGGGGAAGCACTGTTCTGGAAGGACGGCTGCCTGTTCTCCGTCAAAGAGACCCAGGATGAAAACCCGGTGACCATTAATCTGCCCAGTTTCCGTCCTGGGGACGAGATGCCGGACTACAGTGGCGTCCGCTTTGACGCGGAGAAGTGGCGCAGCGGCCTGGGGGCCTATTTCTTCACAGACTGCACCGCTGTCCGAAATGGCGGCGGCCAGTGGGGCGATTACACCGTGGGGGCGGAGGCGATCGCCTGAAAACCGGGAAAACGCCCGTTCCCTCTTGTAAAACTATTTGAAATGGAGTACAATATCCATGATTATGCAGCCATTTCCAGCAAAAACAAGAAAACGGGTGAAGTTTATGAGCTATACGAAAATCGCGGCCATCTACGCCGACAGCGAGGCGCTCTCCGGCCAGACGGTCACCGTGGGCGGCTGGGTCCGCACCATCCGGGACATGAAGACCTTCGGCTTCATCGAGCTGAACGACGGGTCCTGCTTCAAGAACCTCCAGGTGGTCATGGAGGCCGGGACGCTGGAGAACTATAAGGACATCGCCGCCCAGAACGTGGGCGCCGCCCTGATCGTCACCGGCACCGTCGTCCTGACGCCGGAGGCCAAGCAGCCCCTGGAGCTGAAGGCCGCCTCCATCGAGGTGGAGGGCACCTCCACCTCCGACTACCCCCTGCAGAAAAAGCGCCACAGCGTGGAGTTTCTGCGTACCATCCAGCACCTGCGGCCCCGGACGAACCTGTTTTCCGCCGTGTTCCGGGTGCGGAGCGTGGCGGCCTACGCCATTCATCAGTTCTTCCAGGAGCGGGGCTTCGTCTACGTCCACACCCCCATCATCACTGCCAGCGACTGTGAGGGCGCCGGCGAGATGTTCCGGGTCACCACGCTGGACCCCAAAAATCCGCCCATGACCGAGGATGGGGAGGTGGACTTCTCCCAGGACTTCTTCGGTAAACCCGCGAACCTCACCGTCTCCGGCCAGTTGAACGCGGAGAACTTCGCCATGGCCTTCGGGGACGTATATACCTTCGGCCCCACCTTCCGGGCGGAGAACTCCAACACCCAGCGCCACGCCGCCGAGTTCTGGATGATCGAGCCGGAAATGGCCTTCACAGACCTGAAGGGCGATATGGATGTGGCGGAGGCCATGATCAAGTTCGTCATCCGTCAGGTGATGGAAAAGTGCCCTCAGGAGCTGGCCTTTTTCAACAGCTTCGTGGACAAGGGCCTGCTGGAGCGGCTGGAGCACGTGGCCTCCTCTGACTTCGGCCGGGTGACCTATACCGAGGCAGTGGCGATTCTGGAGCAGCACAACGACCTGTTTGACTACAAGGTCTCCTGGGGCTGCGACCTGCAGACGGAACACGAGCGGTATCTCACCGAGCAGGTGTACAAGAAGCCGGTGTTCGTCACGGATTATCCCAAGGAGATCAAGGCGTTCTACATGCGCCTCAACGACGATGGGAAAACCGTGGCCGCGGCGGACTGCCTGGTACCCGGCATCGGCGAGA
>OBJE01001568.1_pt1 | contig 11333 bp, 9 predicted proteins | sample 1519681 | NCBI WGS metagenome assembly OBJE01 (sample SAMEA3888898, study PRJEB22519) | human gut metagenome | biome: human gut; feature: human-associated habitat; material: faeces | place: Denmark | collected 2011 | reverse complement strand
TGGGCGCAAAGTTACCATTTATTTATCATATTCTGAACTTCTTCGTTCAAAATTTCACCAAATTCTTCAAATTTCATGGTTCCTTTGTCCCCTTCGCCCTGTCGACGAACAGAAACTTCCCCATTTTCGGCTTCTTTCTCACCGACAATCAGCATATACGGAATACGTTTCATCTCATTGTCGCGTATCTTACGCCCGATTTTTTCATTGCGATCATCTACAATAGCACGAATTTCCTTCATCTTCAGATAAGTTTTCACTTTCTCTGCATATTCGTTGAATTTTTCGCTAATCGGGAGAATTACTACCTGTTCCGGAGTCAACCACAACGGGAATTTACCGGCAGTATGCTCAATCAATACAGCGACAAAGCGTTCCATAGATCCAAACGGAGCACGGTGAATCATTACCGGACGGTGTTTCTGATTATCCGATCCCATATATTCCAGTTCGAAGCGCTCCGGCAAATTATAGTCAACCTGGATAGTACCTAACTGCCAGCGGCGACCGATGGCATCTTTCACCATAAAATCCAATTTAGGGCCATAGAAAGCAGCTTCACCATATTCTATCTTTGCCTTCAATCCTTTTTCCTCACATGCTTCAATAATGGCCTGCTCTGCTTTTTCCCAGTTTTCATCACTACCGATATATTTTTCACGATTCACTTTATCGCGTAAAGAAATCTGTGCTTCGAAGTTATCGAAATCCATAGAACGGAACACAATCGAAATAATGTCCATTACACGGAGGAATTCTCCCTTCACCTGATCCGGACGACAGAAAATATGTGCATCATCCTGAGTAAAACTACGCACACGAGTCAACCCGTGAAGCTCACCACTCTGCTCGTACCGACAAACAGTTCCGAATTCGGCAATACGTAAAGGCAAATCCTTATACGAACGCGGGAAATTCTTATAAATTTCACAATGATGAGGACAGTTCATCGGCTTCAGGAAGTACTCTTCACCCTCTTCCGGTGTATGGATGGGCTGGAATGCATCTTTACCATATTTCGCATAATGTCCCGAAGTCACATACAGCAGCTTGTTACCGATAGGCGGAGTAATCACCTCCTGATAGTCATAACGAGTCTGTATACGGCGCAAGAAGTCCTGTAAGCGCAAACGCAAAGCAGTACCTTTCGGCAACCACATAGGCAATCCTTTACCCACCGTATCAGAGAACATGAACAACTGCATCTCCTTACCAATTTTACGATGGTCGCGTTTTTTAGCTTCTTCCATTAAAGCCAGATACTCATCCAGCATCTTCTTTTTCGGGAAAGTGATACCATATATACGGGTCAGCATCTTACGATCTTCATGGCCACGCCAGTAAGCTCCTGCCACAGAAGTCAGCTTTATCGCCTTAATAGGAGCAGTTGTCATCAAGTGAGGACCACGGCAAAGATCCGTAAAATCACCTTGTGTATATGTAGTTATATGTCCGTCTTCCAATTCGGAAATCAGCTCACATTTATATGTTTCTCCACGGTCGCCAAACATCTTTAAAGCATCGCCTTTTGCAATATCCCGACGCACGACAGCCTCTTTCTTTGCAACCAACTCAGCCATCTTCGCTTCAATAGCAGGCAGATCAGCCTCTTTGATGACAGCCTCTCCCGGATCAACATCATAGTAGAAACCGTTTTCAATAGCCGGACCGATACCAAACTGAATGCCCGGATACAGTTCCTGTAAAGCTTCAGCCAGCAAGTGGGCACTCGTGTGCCAGAAAGCATGCTTTCCCTGTTCATCTTCCCACTTATAGAGTACTACCGAAGCATCTTCATTGATGGGACGTCCTAAATCATAAATCTCACCGTTCACTCCGCACGCCAGTACGTCTTGCGCCAAACGCGAACTGATACTTTCTGCAATTTGCAGTCCGTTTACTCCTTCGTTATACTCACGAACAGAGCCATCAGGAAATGTTATTTTTATCATAATGTTATGTTATATTTTTCGTTATTGCACGCAAAAATAAGGATTTCTTTTTGAGTTTACTATTTTTTGTCTAAAAAATGTTATTCTGGCACCTCTGTAAATCGTTTCAGAATATTATATGCCGAAACAATACCTAACTCTCCGGCCTTACTTAAGTCAGCTATTCCGTTTTTATTGTTACCCAAGAAAATATGTGTCAATCCACGATTAAAATAAGCTTCCGCAAACTCCTTGTTCAATTCAATAGCTTTATCATAGTCGGCAATCGCCGCACGATAATCTTTCAGCATAGCCAACACATTTGCCCGATTATAATAAGCATAAACAAAATCAGGAGCCAAAGTGATCACATGATCCAAGTCACTTTTCACAATGTCGTAATCCAATGCACTGACTTCCGATTTTTGCGGAGCGGAAATACCCGGCAATGTGGCCGGTGTTGCCGAAGCGGCATTAGCTTCTTCCGCTTTTTGATATTCCAATTGCTTGCAACGCACCAAAGAACGCATAAAATAAGCAGGGAAGAAACTGTCATCCAATAAAATGGCTTGAGTCAAGTCCTCAATAGAGCTGGCAAAGTCCTGCACCAGATAAAAGTCGAGAGCACGAGAAAACCGTGTGCGCGCATCTTTGGGATTTTCAACAATAGCCGATGTATGTGTATCGATCAGTGCAAAATGGAACTTTACCTGTTCTTCGGTAAGTGGCGATTCCATATTAGTGATATACAGACGTTTGGGTAAAACACCGGCACGATTTAAATCATCAATGTATTTATAATAATGCACGGCCCGCTTCACATCACTCATCTTTTCGTAGTAAGTGAGAGCGTACATCGGTTCCATTTTAATATTCACATTACGATCCTGTACCCGGCCCCGAATGTCACTCTTATATTTTTGTTCCACCTCAGAATTATCTGCAATAACGATTTTCCGATAATTATTCATATCCTTATCAGACTTTTTACGAGTTTTATTCTCGTCTTTGTTATTACCGTTTTTATTGTCTGCCACCGATTTATCAGCATTGCTTACGCCATTCTGTTTATCGAGTTGCGCTTTCATAACTTTAAATTCATCCATTTCAGCACCTTTGCGGTCGCCAATCTTTCTCCGTGCCTCGGCACGCTGATAATACCCTGCCAGGAAGTTTGGATATACATCAATCACTTTTGTATAATCCTTGATGGCGCCCCGGTAGTCACCTGTCTGGGCACGAAGCAATCCGCGATTAAATGTAGCCATCATATTGTCCGGTTCAATCTGAAGTACAAAATCAAAGTCCTCGATAGCACGGTTGTCGTCCCCTACCTGCGCCCGGAGCAAGCCCCGGTTATAGTGTCCGATAAAGTTGTTCGGATCAATATCGAGAGCCAGGTCATAGTCACTCATAGCACCGCGCAGATTGTTCTGGTGGAAGCGTGCCAAAGCACGGTTAATATAGTTTCCGGCATTTTTAGCATTCAAATGTGTCGCGTGATTTAAATCCGATTCAGCCTCGGCATACTTCCCTTGCTGCAACCTGACGATGGCCCGGGAAGCCCAGGCATCAGGATCATATTTATCCATCTCAATGGCCGTATTAAAGTCATTCAGGGCACGCAACGTATCCTGCTGTTTCAAAGCGACTTCTCCACGCATCAAATAAGCCCTTGTATACTTCGGAGCGACTGCAAGCAATTTGCCTAAATCATCTTCAGCAGCTTTGTAATCCTCTTTTTGTATATGGCATAAGGTCAGATTGTGCCAAAGAGTAATATTCTCCGGATCAAAGTGGAGCGCTTTTTTATAATCCTCAATTGCACCATCGTATTTATTCTGCTTAATTCTTGCCAACCCACGAATCTGATAAGCCCCCACTACAAAAGGATTTCTGTCGATAGCCGCATCGCAGTCGGCTTCAGCCCCCTGGTAATCATCCAGATTGATTTTGGCAAGTCCCCTGAAAAAATAGGGTTCATACAAATAGGGTTTCGCATTAATCACCTGATTAAAATACTGAATGGAAAGGACATAGTCCTCAAAGTATAACGCGTTTCGGGCAATCATCATCACCCTGTCTGTGTTTATCTGAGCATATGCAAATGTAGGAAACAACAATAATGCTGCTAATATCTTTTTAATCATCGGCTTTTGATTACTTTTTAAGTAGAGCAAAAGTAATGCTTTTCATCTATTAAACCGGTATTACGGGCAACTTTTTATATTTTTTGATTTTTTTATAAGTCCGTTTGATAAAAAAAATTCAGTACCTCCCAACCATCCTTAACATGAATTAACGACCTATTCCTTATTTAATTACGATTATTACGTACGTTTGTAACATAGCCATAAATTGAGAAACGAATCAGATCATACGAAGATGGAAAACACTGAATAAAAAAGACTAATTGCGAATTATACTTTTTATACACCTAATTATAATCAACATGAGACAAAAATCACTTCTTTTACTGCTACCCTTTCTGCTACTATCTTGCGGAGGAAAAAAGAACAGCGGACAGTTGTCTGACACCGCAGTCCAAATCGTTAAACCCGAATTTCCACAAATTGTACCTTTTGAAACAGGCATCGAAACAGAACAAGAGATACTATTAAGTGAGATTGCCGATTCGATTCGGTACATCCCGTTGGAAACGAACAATAAATGCCTGATAAGAGGGTTAAAGGGAAGCAATATCATCCGGACAAAAGAATATTTCTTCCTACCATGGATCGATAAATTATTTCAGTACACAAAAGATGGTAAATTCATACGGACACTGGGGCGCAAAGGCGGCGGACCGGGTGAGTTTAACTGGATCATGCAGATCGATGTGGATGAAAAAAAAGGATTGGTCTACATGTTAACAACTACGGGGAAAATCAATATCTATTCTATGGAAACAGGTAAATTCATCCGTGCAATGAAAGTTCCTAATATAGAAGTAAGTGAGTTTGCGATGTTACGTGTTCAGGATACAATTGCTGCAACATTCATGCGCAATAATAACGGAAAACGTAAAGAACGTATTTACCTTTCTAATCTGAAAGGTGACACATTGAAAATTTTCAATCGTTGGGACCTATTTGACTTAAATAGTAAATATCGCTGGATGATCAGCAGTGACATAGATCGTTATATGTTCCATTACAAAAGCCATACCTGTTATAAAGAATATTATAACGATACTCTATTTACTATTACCCAAGAAACTTTGGAGCCTCGATATATATTCCAAATGGGTAAGTACTCTTTACCGATAGAGTGCAGATTTGAATATCTGAACGGCGATGGGAAGCGCTTTCAGGAAGTAGCTGCTCCTTACATCCAATACAATACCATAGAGACTGACTCTTACATATTCATGCCTTACTCTAATTGGGCAGGAGAGAAAGAGCAAGAAAGACAAATGGCTATTTACGATAAAAAGGCCAAAAACTGTTTTAAAGTATCCACAGGCCATATAAAGAATGACTTAACTCCAGGTTTGCCATTACGCCCGATAACAGCACTTGACAGCCATACGCTATTATATGTATGGGAAGCTCCTGAACTTCTTGAAAAGGCTGAAAAAACTCCTTCCATCCTCCAAATCGAACCATTAAAAGGATTGAATGAAGACGATAACCCGGTAATGATGATAGTATATTTAAAACAACCATAACACTTCCGAGCAGGACAGATACTCAGGATATTTCCTAAAAAAGTAACGGGTAAAATTGATCGATACGATCAACTTTACCCGTTACTTTTATTTCAAAGAGTCAGGCATATCACTTCACCTGCTTCATTTTATAAGAACTGCGTGCTTTACCTTTCAGCATCGTGTTCAATTTTCCTTTTATCATTTGCTTACGCAGAGGAGAGATATGGTCTATGAACATTTTTCCATCCAAATGGTCAAACTCGTGTTGCATAACCCGTGCCAGAAATCCTTCTACCACCTCATTATGTTCTACAAAATTCTCATCCATATATCTTACGTGTATCTTGCTGCCTCTCTTCACAGACTCGTGAATACCCGGCAAACTGAGACAACCTTCCTCCATAGATACTTCCTCACCCACTACCACATCAATATGGGCATTTATATAAGCCTTGCGAAAATCTTTATATTCGGGATAATCCTCAGAAAGCACATCCAGATTAATAACAACGACACGAATAGGCAAACCGATCTGAGGAGCGGCAAGTCCTACCCCGTCAGCATGATCCATCGTTTCAAACATATTTTCAATCAGTTCCTTCAGATTCGGATAGTCCACAGTTATATCTTCCGCTACCTGTCTGAGAACCGGTTGACCATATACATAAATAGGTAAAATCATATCTTAAAATTATTCTTTTTAATTATTCTCTCTTTTTACAAACGCTTAGTTTCCAAATAAGATTGCAAAATAATAGTTGCACTAATCTCATCAACCAATGCCTTGTTTTGCCTGTCTTTTTTCTTCAGTCCGGCTTCAAGCATCGTGCGATGTGCGAGGACAGAAGTGAAACGTTCATCTACATACTCCACAGGCATATCGGGCAAACGTTTTTTTAGCGAACGCACAAAAGGCTCTATATTCTTCATATTCTCAGAGACCTCATTATTCATCTGCTTGGGCAGACCTATAATAATACGTTCCACCGATTCCTGTTTCACATAATTAGTAATGAAATCCAGAAGCTCGTGTGTAGGCACAGTTGTCAAACCGTTAGCGATGATCTGCATCGTATCACTCACAGCTATCCCTGTACGTTTCCGTCCGTAATCTATTGCTACTATTCTACTCATATTTGGATTGCAAAAATACGATTAAAATTTGGATTATCGCCTATTTAAGCAACAAAAAGGGTATCCGTTGTTCGGATACCCTTTCTAAAATTTATCGGACTATCGTCCTTATAAAGTTGTATTATTCCAGAATCACAACGCGGTTCAGGAAGTTCTTGCCAAACATATTGGCAGTACCACCGAAGCCGACGAGTTCAAGCTGATCCTTGCTTACACCTTCTTTGATAAGTGCATCATAAACAGCCTGTGCACGAGCTTCAGACAGTTTCTGGTTCCACTTAGCGCTACCGGTAGCCTTATCTGCATAACCTGCCACCTTGTATTTCTTATCCGGATTAGCCTTCAAGATCTTGGCAGCCAGCTGTATGTTAACCATACCATAATCATCGATCTTAGATTTACCAATCTGGAAGAAGATAGCACGAGGTCCGGCTACTTCGATTTCCTTCACCACTTCTTTGGTTACAGGTTTCACGTTAGCCAGTGCGTTCTTAGCATCAGCCAGGTCAGACTGAGCTTTAGCCAACTCGCTTCTGTAACGATTCAACTCTTCGTTGATAGCGTTCTGATCTACCTGAGAGCCACAAGAAACAAATCTCTTGCCACCGAAAGTGTAAGTCACACCGGCAGTCAGAGAAACAGCACCATCGGTATGGGCAGAGCTGATATTACCAAACGGAGACGGAGAAACTTCTCCTCTTGCTTCAATGTTGATATCCAAGTATTTGTTGATATTGAACTGTCCAGCCAAACCAACAGAACCGTTAATCAACGCATTTACTTTATCCTGATCGCCATAAGCTTTGGCAAATGTCAAACCGGGACCTGCAAAAACAGAAACGGTGAACAAACGATCCGGGTTGTAACCGCCAATAGCATTGGACAAGTTAAACATACCGTCTGCACGCATAGTGAAGTAATGTTTATTCTTGCTCTTAATATAAGTATCGGCAGGCTGTCCATAGTTAGAATACAAAGTAGTCCATGCACCGGCTACCTGACCACGGATACCCCAAACCGGATTGAACAGTTTACCAACTGACACATTGATCAGCGGAGTTATGGCTTTACCAAAGCCATAATCAAAGTTGTCCGGGTTTACACAACCCTGAGCGCCAACACCTACACTCACAAAGATATTGTCCTTGAAGCTTTCGCTGTAGAACGTCTCTTTAGTCTGAGCAGTAGCTGCAGTAGCACCGGCCAACAATAAAGATAATATTACTAATTTACTTTTCATTGTTTTTTGTTTTTAAATATTTTCAACTCTTTTAGTTTCTTATTTGCTCCGACCCACTCGCTTACTTCAAATAGATTTTATAAGTAAGTCCGCCGGTAAAATACTTCATTCTTTGCAATTCTACCTGCGCATGCAAATGGTTGAAAAGCAAATAGGTAGCACCAAACGCAAAGTCTTTCGCATCATATTCCGCGATTACTGTCAGATCGGGGGCAAAAGATGGAGCGTAAGTAAGACCTCCGGCTAATCCATTCAAGTGGTAATCCACTCTTCGATTGTACAGATATGACAGATGTACACCTATCTTCTCCTTTCCAATCGGGATATGCTTGGTGGCTGCGACATAAAAACGGCAGAAATAGCCATTACCATCGGCAGAACCTACTTGGCCATCGCCAGACTCGGTATAGGGATCCGAAGTTCCCACTACAACAGCCGGCATGTACTTCCACAATTGTCCTTCTTTCAAAACTCGCAAACGGGCAGAAAAATACCTGTCCTGATTCGTAAACTTCTTCTTTCCGACCTTCCAATCAATCCCTATCGTCTGCGACTGAAACAACGTACATGTATAAGCTATTTCCAGCCAGGGAAAGATAGTTACGTTCAAAAAGTAATTATACGTATGGTAATCCCATGTAGGAGGAGTTATCTCCTTATTTAAAAAATTTCCACCGATCATTACCGTCTTATCCCGTTGCATCTCTGCTGACGGGGCATGAAGCAGACCGGTAGTTCCGTACGTCAACTGAGCCGAAAGTGCCAAATGACAGCAAAGGAACAAGCCTATAAGAAATATCTTTTTCATCATTATCTGCAATTTCTATACTTTCGGTTCAACTCGTACTTTTCAATTCTCAACAATTACTTTACTCTGATTAGTCGTTAGATCCACCACCGGCATTCGGGTTGAAACCGTGAGAATCATGAGAATCGTGAGTATCGTGGCTGTAATAGTTAGGATAGATCATTACGCCCTTCTGATAAGAAACGATACCTTCATAATATTTGCCAGAGATCAAGAATGTCAGTTTCTTAGAAACCAATTGTCCCTGAACTCTATAGCCGATAATACCATAACCGCTCAATACGCTGATTTTAGCATAACCGATCTTCTGTACGAATCCGGCATTCTTATTCAAAGCTTTAGCAGCATTTGCAATGAAAGCAGCCTGAATATCAGCAGAAACAGTACCTTCAGCTCTTGTTACAGGAGCAGCAACTTCTTTCACATCACCGATAAGTTCGCAACCTTCATTATAGAAATAAGGAACCAAAATAGCAGCATCCTTAACAGAGTTTGCAAATTCAAACGGAGTAGTAACCAAGATTGAGCCATCAGGTTGAGCTTCAGCAGTAGTAGTACCGGTAGTAACATTACCAGTCAATTCTTTAGTAGTTTCCAGGCTAGCCTTTTCGTCAGCTGTAGCTGTTGCACCATCCCACATGTTCTTAATTGTTTCAGTAGAAGGTTTAGCTTCTTCGGCAGCTTTAGCTTCCAGTGCTTTAGCTTCAGATTCAGCTACATCAGTCTTAGGATCAGTCGGAGGAACTACCGGAGGAATAGTTGTAGCCTCAACAGAAACCAAAGCAACATCTACAGTTGCAACACTTGTCTGGCCATCACTAACCTGATTCAAATAGACTTGTTTTGATACAGTATAATAACCTGTTGCAGAAACTTCCAGGCTATATCCTTCTGCCTTATAAGAAACTTCTTTGTTGAATGTAGCTCCGACAGATTCACCACCCAATGTAACTGTAGCAGTAGTCAATACCTGACCTGTTGTTGCATCAGTAATAGTACCGGCAATATAATACTTTGCAGGGGCTGGCTTTGTTGCTTCATCAACTTCTGCTTTCTCATAGCAGCTTGTAAACAGTGTACCGCAAACTGCCAAAACGGCTAACGCTAACTTAGCGCCATTACCGAAAAATTTACTTTTCATTTTCATCTCAATAAAATTAAAAATTTAATAATTCTGATTTTATAAAATATGGATTAAAACTATTATTTTCCATCACGTTATCACTTGCCTGAGGACTATATCCTTTACCATATATACGCTCATTACCCGCATTATATTGGAATCCGAAATTATTGGGTATCACTCTTGGGATATAACCTTTTCTCTTATATTTATATGGAGGCAATGCTATCTGGAACAAGAAGCCACCATTCAGTCCTTTGTTACCCGCATGTTGCACCTTCATTCCATAAAAGCCAATAGAAGCGTATCGAAAATGACGAATCATATCAAAACGTGCACCATACTCTCCTTCTAAATATCTTTCCCCCTTTAAACTAAACTGCGTATTATACTTTGGCCAATAGAAATTCGCCCCAATAGAACCTGTCAAGGTCCATTTGGTTCCATGATAAAAAGCCCAATCTTCAAAGTATCCTCTTCCGGTATATCCGATACGCGCATCTACCGAAAAACGTTCATCTTTAAAGAAGTGCTTTGCTTTCAAATCTCCTCCCCAACGAAATTTATTAAAAAAACCGACCGAAGCAGTCATGAATGTACGCTGTGGTAAACGTACTGTCTGCGACAAAGTCACAAAACCTGGACGGATTTGCTTATACCTTTGTCCATAATCATTATAGATAGGAAAAATTACTTGTCCAGTCAGTTTCATTCCTTTCCACAAAGAAACTTCTATGGCAGGAGAAATATTAACCACTATTTCATAGACCTTAGATAAAATATAGTTTCTAAACAACAACTCCGGATACACCACTATATCTACTTTAAACAAAGAGCTATTTTGCTTCTTAATCCGTCTCGCTTGTTTCCATCCTTCTCCCAAATCATAACTTACACTCCAATCAGCCCGACTGACTTCAGCAATACTATCTCCTTTCATCGGCTGATAATAGAGGGATATCTGAGGAACATTATTGTCCAAAACTATTAACCTACATGGCTTATTTTCGGGTAAACCCATCTTCTGGATCAAATCAACCGCTTTACCTATTCCAACTCCCTCAAGGCGATAGGCTGAGTTTTGTATCACAAAAACCCGTTCTTCAGTATCTTCTGTCCACCCTACATTTTCAAATCCCATCTTAACAAGTGCGTCAACAGTGGCCTCTCCTGTTTGACAAATCCCCTTCAAAGGAAGTAAACAGAATAATATGAGTGAAATTCTGCGCAAAGTAGTGCCAATTGTTATGTTTTTCCTCATGTAAGGGCCTTTGTGATTCATTTGTTTGCTTTATAACTTAAGCATCTAAATTTATGGATGCAAAATATGGTGCAAAAATAGACACATTTTTAATAATACCAAAGAATTTTACATGTTTTTTCGCACATTTGTATCAGTTTTTTTTCATCCAAATACCTGTTTGCTTAAAAATGGACCAGAAAAC
>OBJE01001542.1_pt1 | contig 11495 bp, 10 predicted proteins | sample 1519681 | NCBI WGS metagenome assembly OBJE01 (sample SAMEA3888898, study PRJEB22519) | human gut metagenome | biome: human gut; feature: human-associated habitat; material: faeces | place: Denmark | collected 2011 | reverse complement strand
TTGCCGTTTTTAAGCTACCTCTGGGTAGGGAGTAGAAAAACGCTGGAAGTTGACGTTTAAGCTTTAAGAGGTCTGCTCCGGCAAGAAGCTGCAGCGCTCTGCCGCCGTTGGTCGGATCGTTAGGAATCGTGATGGTGTCGCCCTTCTTAAGCTCTTTCACATCTTTAATCTTTTTCGAGTAAAGAGCGATCGGAGCAATAAAAATTCCGGGCAAAGCCGTCAGTTTAAGGCCTCTATCCTGGCAGAACTTACCCATGAAAGGCTTGTGCTGGAAAAGATTTGCATCAATTTCTTTATCGGCCAAAGCTAAATTCGGCTGGATATAGTCGGTAAATTCGATGATCTTGAGATTGATGCCTTTTTTGGCAAGGGCAGGTTTTACGAACTCAAGGATGTCTCCTGTTACAAGGGGAGAAGCTCCGACTTTGAGGGTAACAGGTTCAGTTGCAAATGCAGGGAGCAAAGATGAAAAAAGTGCCCCGGCGGTTAAGTATTTAATTAATTGACGGCGTTGCATAAATAGTCTCCTAAGGATCAGAAAAATAGTCGTTTCGAAAATTACAACACAGAAATCTTATCTAAAAAAGGCAGAACAACCCGATTTATAGACAATTTTTTTGGTTTTTCTTTTTCTCACGATTTTTCACCCCCAAGAAGCAAATTTTAAATATTTATAAAAATTTCAATAGATAAAAGTAGTTAAGAATCATTTTGCAAGTTAATAAGTGTTCTCTATATCGTTCGTAAAGGAGACACAGGCCTGACAAACTGACGAGTTAATTAAAAATTATATTTATATTTAGATTGCATTTATTGCAACTTTATAAAATATATTATAAAAACTGTACAAAGATGTTTTCAGGAATCTTATTCATTATCATTGGTTAGCGAAAATAATCTAAGAAAATATTTTAATAATTAAATTTATTTTTACAATACATCATTATTAAGAATTGTTAGAGATCAAAATCTAAAAATCCACATCAGATAATAATTGTATTTTCATTTCAATGTAATTTTAGATTGCGATATTTGTCATGACTTTGTTGATAGTTAGTATAAATGCTACTTTATATCACAGGGTATAAGCATTTTACTGGAACGGGGTGAGGTTAAAGATACATTCCTCGAATGATAGAATTCAACTGTACGAATCATTTTTACAGTAATATTAACAGCACAGCATGCTGTATGAATAAATCAACCTTTAAGAAACTACTTAACTAACTGTTTATTCAAATAGAATTTTGTCAACAAGAGATTTTTCAAATGGCCGACTAATCTAAATAAACTTGTAGGAAATTTCTGTATCGCTTTGATTTTACGTTTAATAAAACAGTCTATTTCGATTTATTATCATTCTTAAGAAGTGTTTATAAACTGTTCTAACCTTATGATTAAAGGAGAAATCTATCGGATCCTGACTATTCACAGTTCCATGTGAACAACTATTCCGGCATTCCATTCGGAGACATCGATTCACACTCCAGATTGCTCTAGTTGCTGTATAAATCAGGTATTGACAATTTAGGAGTGAAATTCCCCTAAATTTAACTTTCTTCAACAAATGGAACTTCTATAATTCGATGGCTAAACTGAGGTTTCGTTTCAAATTAGATCATATCTAATTAACTTTTTCGACATGTTATATGTAGAGGTATTTTTGGATTAAATTTAATATTTAGAATAGGGAAAATTAATATCTAATTTTAGGAGGATAATAAGTTTTGGATTGTCGCTATCAAATATTTATTTATTGAATTTCATCAAATATCACATAAATTAATTTGTCCAATTTCCTGGCTATGAAATCGTTATGCAGTATTTAACTTCCCTGTCCCCTACCCTCTTCCTCGCCCCTAATCCTGCCTGAATCAATTTTTTATGTTTTGTTAAGGACTTTCCTAATCTTTCGTAATTCATATTCATCAAAGATTTGTCGATTTTCTTCTGTTATGTGACTTCAAATCTTTATTTCCTCAATATAGAAATGATCTAGTTATGAACCGCAAGATTTAAATGAGAAATATCATTCGAACTTCAAAGACAGGACTGCATCCAACTTCTAATACCAATTTTTAGTCTTCTTCTTTTTGCTCAATTTCTTCTATTAACTTCAGAAGAGCTTTTGTTTTTTCTGCCTTACTTCATCTTGTCAGCGCCTTTTCTTTGGCTACAGCCCCAGACGTATCATTATTTCTTCCGAAAAAAAAGCCTCGTCGCATAGACGAGGCTTGGAATGTTTTAGGTTTAACTAACGTGCCAGGTATGGAACTAAGTACAGCAGCGTTGCAATAATGCTCAAGGCGCCGACGATGAACCACCAAACGTGGTACTCCCGATCCATCGCTCTCTTTTCTTCCGGGCTCGGTGTTTCATCAACACCTGACTCTTTCTCATCTAACTTGAAAGACGTTCCGGAACCGTAATACTTGGAGCAGCACCAGTAGATTGCAATACCAAGAAGGCACCAAATAACACCAGTATAGAAAGCTTCATTGCTAAGCTCTGTCATCATATACAAGTAGATTAAGGCGCTGATAGGCGCACCGATCATTATTAAAGGTGCTTTGTAAGAACGTTTAAGCTCAGGATGGTTCTTTCTCAGACCTAAAGCAGCTAAAATTCCCAAAACGTAGTAGAACAGATCGGCGAACAAAGATAGTTCAGCGATGTACAACAAGGAATTCGTAGCAATTAAAGCAACGGTCAATACACCCAGCGTTATCACGGCAACGTAAGGGGTCTGATAACGGCGGCTGACCTTCGCAAAAATCTTAGGCATCGCACCGTCTCTGGCCATAGTAAAGAGATAACGCGGCGTTGTTGAAATAGAGGCATTCAAAGTCGAGAAATCGCCGCCGAATGCGATACCGGCAGCGAGCAAAGCAAGAGGAAATCCGAGAATGCCTGCTGCCTTCATAGCCTCGGCATAAGGTGCTTCTGCCGTTGCCAAAGATGCTAATTTCTCAACCGGTGTAATTCCGATTAAATACCACTGAAACAATGCATTCACACAGAAAACGACAAACGGAGCCAGGAACATGGCTCGAGGAATATTGATTTTCGGAAAACGAATCTCCTCGCCCATCGCGACGCAAGCTTCGAATCCCGCAAAACACCACCAAATCATGCAAACGGCACCGATGAAGGTAAAGTCCTTATCTTTAGCGATAAATTCCGGTGATTTCACGAAATTCGGCAGCTCAATGTTCGGGATCATGGTAAGGAACCAAATGGCAGCAACACCCCAAAAGAAAAACATAAAGCCGTTTTGTAGCCGTCCCGTCAGTCTTACGCCGAAAACGTTGGCAATAATGAAGCCGATCGTGACAATTAACGCAACAGCAACATTAGATAATGGAATTTGCCAGCCGAAGGCAAGACAGAGTGTCTTGAAGTAGTAACTAAAGGCCAGCGCTTCACCGCCGGTCACAGCGACCAGTGAAATAATGAAATTCCAACCGGCTAAAACGCCGACTGCTTTTCCAAGCCCTAAGGATGCAAATTGATAAGTGCCGCCGGCGTACGGGAGCGCAGCGCCCATTTCTGCGTACAGCAGCGCAGGATAAATGCTCACCAAAAGGGCGAGTAAAGTTGCAAAAATCACCTCGACTCCGAGGTTTCCAACAACATTGGATCCTGTGGTAAATAAGCCGACGCCGATCACTGATCCGGCGGTAATCGTCACTGCCTCCCGCATGCCAAAACTTCTTTTAAGGCAATTCGGGCCTGCAGAATTCGATAGATTCTCTTGCGACATTAAAATCTCCTGAAAGATTCTTTTTTCTTCACTATAGGACGGAGATTTCAGAAATAACGAATCCGATACTTCAATTTCCTTGCTAAGGATGGTGAGTATCCTCTTTTTTGCCAGGTATAAGATTCAGGAGAATACTTATTTTGATCTCGGAAAATTATGAAATTTCAGGATTAAAATCCGAATCTTCTCAAGAAAAAGAGAATATTTTTCGTTCCGCAGTTTTTAGACAAAAAAATACCTTCTTCAGCTCTCTCTTTCTGAAGAAGGCACAGTCCAAATCAGACTGTTTATATCTAACAACCAATCAGGAGATGTCCGTCGGACCTTGGTTACGTCCGACATGTTTATTGTGCCTAAGTACCGCAGTTGATACAATGACAAAAACTTCGTGTTATTGCTAACAAAAAAGGCAATTTACAGATTTATTACAAATCGATCTTGATTTTGTTTGTTTAAATTCAAGTAATTATTGTCATTTGTAATGTTTTAATTGCCAATCCTGTTAGTTACAAAAACACACAAACTACAGTCTGAATATCAGCTGAAAGGATGAACTGTGAGTACTGTTTCCGACCTTGATACCTGGCGGCTTTTCTTTAAGATCGTCTCCCGCGGTTCCATCGCTAAAGTTTCCGAAGAAATCGGCGTAGAGGCCTCTTCCATCTCAAGGCGAATTAACAAACTTGAAAAAGATCTCGGCGTTGAACTTTTTCAGAGAAAAGGCAAACAGCTGGTGCTCACCAGTGCCGGATCTGTGGCCTATTCCCGCATGAGACGTATCGTTTTTGATGCGGCCTCATTGTTCAAAGACCTTCAGGTTGCTCGTGATAATGACAGGGACTTGATAACCATCGCCTGCCCTATTGGGCTCTCTGAAATCATCATGCCGATTGCAATTTCAAAGTACCTGGAATTCAATCCTGATGTTTCAGTGTCTATGAGATCATTAAGTTATGTTGAGTTAATGACCTCTGACGCCATTACCAGTTATGACGTCATGCTCTCGATAACACCGCTGAATATTCCGACACGTGACTCTAAACTGATTGCCGGTATTTCCTTCATGCTCGCTGCCACTCCACAGTATCTGAATGGACTTAAATATCCGATTCGCTCTCCTCGTGACCTCTCTGAACATCCTATTTTCTCTTTCTTTTCCAGAAACCGCGAAAGAAATATGGTTTTAAGAAAAGGAAGCGACTATTTTCCCTTGCACTTCCATGCCCATATGCGTTTGAATAATCCGGGAGGCATCAAGCAGGTCGTCATGCGTTCAAAGGGCATCGGAGCCTACTGCCCTGTCTATTACTATTTAGATGAGCTGGCTAACGGAACGGTTTGCGAAGTCCTGCCGGAATGGAAGTTCCCCGTCCAGCAAATCTATATCAGCCGTAAAGACAGAGACAGAGTTGCAGTCAATCGGTTTGTCCATTGGCTAATTGAGTACTTTGAACATTGTCCCGGACTGGTGCCTCCGAGCTACGAAGGTCTCTGGGTCGGTGACTTCGTTGACGGAGCGCCGGTGTGACAAAGACTCAATACAACTTTGCCCTTCTCGGGGACTCAGAGATATTTGAGCCTTATCTTTCCTCAGAGCTCAAAAAGAATTCGAATTTGTGGAAACCGACTGAATTCGAGCTCCCGCAAAACGATCCCGGACTCGCTGCAGCCTTCCTAACGCTTACGCAGCCGGATGCCGTTTTCTATGCTCCCCGTTTCTCGAACCGGAATTCAGATCTGAAAAACGCGGCTTATTTAGCTGCTCTTTCACAGGCTTTGGAAACCAAGGACTCTCTTTTGGTAAGTTGGTTAAAACCGGTTGATGACATCCCAGCTTTCATCAACTGCCAGTACTTATTCATAAGACTTCCGGAGGTCTTTTATTGTTCTGTGACTAAAAACCTAATCACGGAGTGGATTGACAAGATTCTTTCTCGCAAGAGAGTAACAGTTTCCGGTAATAAGCCGCTCAGACTTATCGGAAGGCATCTTTTGGTTCAAATGACGGCTGCAGCAGCTCTTAAATGCTTGGCAAATCCGGGTTTTGACAGGACTTATAAACTGGCAGCCAATGGAGAAACTTCCCTTTTCGAACTGGTAGGTTTTATTCACTCAACTTTGGCTCGCCTATTACCTAATCATAACTTTGCCAAACTCATTTTTGCAGAAGAAGAGCCGGTTAGGCTTTCGGAAGAATTCGATACTTCCTTTATGGAAAATTTCAATGTGATTTTGCCCGGATGGCGGACGGGCGTTGAGGAAACAATCGTCGCCTACTTAGTCCATAGAAAGCTCTTTTGAGAACTCAAAGGCATCGGAAGCCAAAATCTTGAAATAGTGATTCGCAGATCTTTGTGGGTTCTCAACCGGAATTTTCAAAAACATTATCAATTTCTTCAGTTATCCAATAAGTTAGTAGGAAAAAAAAACGGCGCCCGAAGGCGCCGTCCCATCCAAATTATCGGAGAGGGACGCCTTGCGGCGCCCCATTCTCTCGTCAGATCACAGGAGAATTAACCGATCTGTTTGCCCATAACCTTCTGACCGGCAACCCAACCGGAGGTGTGAGCGAAGCCGCAGGCGTTACCGCCGCAGTAGAAGGCTCCGTGAACACCGGCAACGGTTTCACCGGCTGCATAGAAGTGGTTAACAGGTTTCATGTCCCAACCCAGAACCTGGAGGTCTTCGTTAACACGAACACCGCCGCAGGAGAGGTTGTTCCACGGTTCCATACGGATCATGTAGTACGGACCCTTGCCGAGAGGATACATATCCTTGTCGCTGCGGCCGAACTGCAGGTCGTTATGGTTCTTAGCCGCTTCGTTCCATGTAGCGATCTGTTTCTTCAGACCGTCAAGGTTCATACCGGACTTCTGGCAGAGTTCTTCAAGAGTGTCGCACTTCCAGAGGTTCTTACCGGCTTTGAATTCGGCTTCAACGCGTTCGGCAGGCCAGCTCGGCAGACCGATCAGAGCGCCGAGTTTGATCTTGTCAAGTGTGCGTTCCCAACCTGCTTGGTCAACCAAGACGTAGTGGCAGCCGTCAGGCTGAGAGGCAAGAGACGGAGTCACGTGGCAGATACCTTCTTTTTCAGTAATGAAGCGCTGGCCGTTCTTGTTGACCAGGATGCCGCCGTTGTTGGTGATGAACCACCAGCGGCAGTACGGGCCGTTACGTCCGTTAACAACGATACCGCAGGGATAAGAAGCAATGTACTGCATGTGAGACAGAGGAACACCGACGTCACGAACTGCAACCATCATGGCTGTACCGTCATTCTTCGGACCGCCGATGGCAACGCCCTTACCGGCAACACTCGGAACCCAGCGGTCGAGAGACTGCGGTGTACCGGTGATACCGCCGGTAGCCATAATAACGCCCTTGTTGGCTTTGACGTTCTTGGCCTTGTCGCCTTCGCCTACCTGAACGCCGACAACGGTGTTAGTAGCCGGATCATAGTAGAACTTGGTAACGCCCATGCCGTGGTTAATCTTGATGCCGCGTTTGTCGAGTTGTTTGACCAGAACTTCGATGTAGTCACGGCCCTTGAAAGAGTCCTGACGGTGAGCGCGCAGACGGCTGTGGCCGGCATACGGTTCAAGGTGATGTTTGGCAAGACCGGCGTCTTCAAGGAAGTCAAATGCTTTGCCGGAGTTCTTTGCGAAGCAGTAAACCGGTTCCTTCAAGCTCATGTAGTTGCCGTAAGCCATGATGTCTTCGGCAAACTGCTGCCAGGAGTCTTTACGGCCTTCCGGATCAGCATTCTGCATCTTGGAACCCCAAGCTGTGAACAAGCCGCCGCAGAGGTTGGTAGCTGTATGGAAGGGAGACTGGCCTGCGTCATAAACGGCAACTTTACCGCCGGCATCGTGTGCCTGGCAGGCAGCCATCATACCGGCACCGCCGCAGCCCAAGACGACGACGTCAACTGTGTCATCCCATTTGGCAGGAAGATTGTTTCCGGAAGTGGAAGCAGCCATTGCAGGAGCAGCGACAGCGCTAACGGAAGCAGCGGCAGCTGTTCCAAGGAAAGTACGACGAGATACGCTTGTCATTTTATTATTCTCCTTTCATCTTGATTGCGAATGTATGGCAGTCATTGCATTCGAGGTGCGGTTTGCCCTTAACGCTATGGCAGTTGGTGCAGTTTTGTTCACCGCGGTGGTTGCTGTGAGGATTAGGATTCATCTTGGCGGTTCTTTGAGCTACCGTCTGATAGGACTGATGGCAAACCAAGCAATCTTTTGTTGTTGCATTGTCAGGAAGGTTGGCATGCATCGGCGAATTTTTCAACTGAGCTTGGGCGCTCATGCTGAAAGCGGCTGCGCAGCAGAGTGCTGCGGCAAAGCTCAAAAGAGTCTTAACTTTCATATGTTTTCTCCGTGATCGAGGTGATGCGAAACATTGATTGTTTCGATATGTGAAATTTAAGACTTAGCTCAGGATCGGAATACATCCTAAAGTTCATAAGAATAAACCCTGAGTTATTAATTACAATCTAACTCTTTGAAAATCCATAAAAAAACCGAAGGACAATGCCTTCGGTCTGAAAAATCTTAGGAAAATTCCTATTACTTTCTGCTGCTTAATGCTTTGGCATACAGGACTGCGGTACCGAGAATAGCCTTAAGCAAAGCACCGATAACAAAGGGAACGAAGCCGACCATGACGGCTTTTTCTACACCGAGGGTGGCAGAAAGCCAAATCGTTCCAAAGAAAACAATAAAAATGTTGGAAGCGTACTGATTGATGAAGGAGGCAAAAATACGCTTGCCTGTCCAGCCTCTTTCAGCCAACAGACCGCTGATAGCGGCAGCCATCGGGAAAGAGACTAAATAACCGGCAGTCGGACCCATCAAAGCAGCGGGGCCGCAAAGCGGAGTTGCAAATACCGGCAGGCCGGCAAAACCGAGCGCCAAGTAAGCAACGACGGCAGCAACACCCTGACGTGTTCCTAGCCAAGCGCCGACGACGGCGACGGCAAATGTCTGCATGGTCAGGGGCACCGGGCCTATCGCAAAAGAAACCTTAGAGGCTGCAATTAACAGAGCAACAGCGGCAGCACACTTAACAACTGCCTTTTTATCAAAGGCTCTTGTTCTGTTTTGAGCTAAAACTTTCACAAAAATTCTCCTTGTGTATTCGGGAATTCCGTGATCTTAAACCATTGTCACCTGCTCCGCCTGAGGCATAAAGGCGAGTAATGCCTATCCGGCTTACCCTGTACAGGTTTGTTACAAAGTCAGCTTTTTTACCTTCGCCGGAGGTCTCTGGGACTTTTATATTGAATCTAACAAAAGAATATTCAGGAGGCGGTTTCGAAAGAAACCGACTAAAAAGAATGGATCGTACTTATTCAGGTTTTCTGCGGACGCAGGAGAAGTTTTACACCTGCGGTGAGGAGATTGCCAATGCGATTTCCCACGGCTTGGCAGTCGTTGCCTCCATAGTGGGACTTATCTTCTTAATTCTTTATGGAATCCGACACGGAAATGCTTTGGCGGTCACTACTTTTAGTATTTTCGGGTCATCTCTGATCGTGCTTTATTTAGCCAGTACTCTGTACCATGCTATTCCGAACGGCCGAGCAAAAAGAGCACTTCAGTATGTCGATCACTCTTGCATTTTTCTTCTGATCGCGGGGACCTATACGCCTTTCATGCTTAATCTCATGCCTAATTGGATCGGCATCACGATCTGCACGGCCTGCTGGCTCATTGCCGCCTTCGGCATTATTTTCCAGCCGTGGCTGATGAAGAAAAGCGACAAGCTCAACACTTGTCTGTATCTTTTTCAGGGTTGGCTGGTTCTGTTTGCTTTTAAACCGGTTGTGGAGGCCCTGCCCTTCACAGGCTTAGCACTGCTCGTAGCCGGCGGCCTCCTCTATTCTTTCGGAACAATCTTCTACAACTGGCAAAGGCTTCCGTATCACCATGCAGTGTGGCATTTATTTGTATTAGGCGGAAGTGTGACGCATTATTTTGCAGTCATGTACACCATCTGACGAATAGTCCGCTGCCAGTCAGACTGCCTCAGCTGAAGATACTTTCTCAGCTGAGGTTTTGCTGCTAAATCTCAATGCAAAGCTCGCCACGAGAGTAAAGAGCAGCTTGCCCTGCGAGTTTGACCCTGCTTCCGGACAGTTCACAGTAAAGGACGCCTCCGCGAGAGGAAGCCTGGTAGGCCGAAATCTCTTTCTTTCCGACCTTTTTAGACCAAAGCGGGACAAGATGGCAATGGCCGGAACCGCATACCGGGTCTTCGTCTACGGCTAATTTCGGCGCAAACGTCCTGGCTCACACAGTCGTATTTTTCTTTTCCTTTAGACGTAATGTGAAGTAGTAAGCCGTCTAAAGCTTTGACTTTTTCAAGATCCGGCTGCGCATTGATAACTTGATCTTCTCTCTCCAGAATACAAACTAAGTCTCTGCCGATCCAGGCTTCTAACGGCTTGAAACCGATGGCATTTTCCATTGCCTCAGTAACTTCTACCCTCTTGAGTTCATACGGCGGAAAATCCATTTCATACAACTCGTTCTTTTTCTTTACGGACAGCTTACCGCTCAGAATAGAGAATTCGATCTCAGAAAGATCAGGTTCGACAAAGTTCATCAGAACAAAAGCTGTCGCCAATGTTGCGTGGCCGCACAAATCGATTTCACCGCCGGGCGTGAACCACCGAAGCTTCCAGCCATTGTTTTCTTTCACCACAAAAGCTGTTTCTGATAGACGGTTCTCTGAAGCGATGTCCTGCATCAATTTTTCATCCGGCCAACGTTCCGGAAGGCAAATAGCGGCAGGATTTCCATGGAAAACCTTATCTGTGAAGGCATCCGCAATGAATTGCTTGATCATATTCGCTTCCATTTCCTGAATTAGAGTACATAGCTGCAGCCCGCTCCGGCCCAGTCAACATCATCGAATCTAGCAGCCATTGCCGCGGCAGCTTTAAATCCGGTGCAATGATTCAGGCGCCATTTTTCAACAGGAAACTCCGCCAATCGGTCAAACCAAACCCCGTAATCTTCAGGATTGACTCCACAGAGGTGGGAGCCTCCGACTACCATGTGCAGACGGTCAATGGCAAACAAATCTTTTGCTCTCTGCATGATGTTCGGCAATCCTGCGTGTGCGCATCCGAGTAATAAGCTCCAGCCTTTCTCGCCTTTTACTGCTAAGGAGACATCGTCTTCAAAGCGGTCTGCAATAATTTTCCCGTCAGGGCCCACTTCCCACATGTTTCGACAGCAAACGTACTGAGAACGCCGATTCTGTTCGGGGACGCGGAAGGCAAATACATCAGGAAGAATTTCGAGATAATCCTCGATGAGGTGCGCGTTAGGAAATTGACCTACTGGCACGCCGCCGCTTCTTCTGGAAGCATCTGCATCTCCTCTTCTTTCAATCTCGATGCCTTTACCCTCGTAGATCGGAATGCCCGGGCAGCTGAAAACAATATCCAAGAGACCTGAAATATGGTCATGGTGGCTATGCGAAAGGACTAAAGCTGAGAGTTTTTTGAGATCAATCTTGAGAAAGTCGAGATTGTGTCTTAATACGTGGCCTGTACCGCCGGTATCAATCATTACGTTGCCATTGTCGGTCTCTAAAAGGCTGCAATACCCCCATTCAGCAAGCATGCCGGACTTGGCGCAATAGTTATCAATGACGACCGTGAATTTCATCAAATTTAGGCGCGGAGACCCCTGCCTTCAGGCAGGGGAGGAAGCGC
>OBJE01001530.1_pt1 | contig 11555 bp, 8 predicted proteins | sample 1519681 | NCBI WGS metagenome assembly OBJE01 (sample SAMEA3888898, study PRJEB22519) | human gut metagenome | biome: human gut; feature: human-associated habitat; material: faeces | place: Denmark | collected 2011 | reverse complement strand
TTCTTCCGGCACTTCTACTTCTGCATTCTTGTCGCTGAAGTTGCAGACAGTCAGAAGTTTTTCCTGATCCTGTTTTCTTGTGTAAGCAAAAATTTGATCATCTTCACGATAAAGCGGTTCAAATTCGCCATAAACAATAATGTCTTTCTCCTTGCGCAAGCTGATCAGTTTCTGATAGTAATGGAAAATAGAATCCGGATCTTCAAGCTGCTGTGCTGCATTAATCTTTTTGTAGTTTTGGTTTACTTTAATCCACGGCTCACCATCTGTGAATCCAGCCTGTTTACTGTCGTCCCACTGCATCGGAGTTCTCGCATTGTCACGGCTTCTCAGCATCAGACATTTCATCATGTGTTCCGGAGTCATAAGACCTGATTCAGTAAACTCTTCAAAATAATTGATACTTTCAATATCACGGTAATCTTCCAGTTTGTCAAAATAAACATTTGTCATACCAAGCTCTTCCCCCTGGTATACATATGGCGTTCCCTGCATCATGTGAATACAGGTAGCCAGCATTTTTGCAGATGTTTCTCTGTATACCGGATTGTCATTTCCAAAACGGCTGACACTTCTCGGTTGATCATGATTACCTAAAAACAAACTGTTCCATGCTTTACCCTGGAGTTTCTCCTGCCATTTGATCATGATGTTTTTAAACTCTTTAAAATCATATTTTTGAGTTGTCCACTTTCCATAATCTCCGCATCCACTCTCCACATGCTCAAATTGGAATACCATATTCAGTTCATTTCTGTCTTCACCCGCATATTTCTGTGCTTCTTCAATTGTAACTCCAGCTGTTTCACCAACTGTCATGATATCATATTTTGAAAGGACTTCATGATTCATTTCCTGAAGAAATTCATGGACTCTTGGACCATGTACGCTATATGGTCCAAAATCGCCATAAAGTCCGTTATTCATTTCTCCATCCGGAAATCTCTGATCTTTGGAAATCATACTGATAACATCCATACGGAAACCATCAATTCCTTTTTCACACCAGAATTTCATCATATCGTAAACTTCCTGGCGTACTTTTTCATTTTCCCAATTGAGATCCGGCTGTTTTTTTGAAAACAGATGCAGATAATACATCTGTGTCTGCGGATCATATTCCCATGCAGAACCACCGAATGCTCCGCCCCAGTTATTAGGTTCTTTTCCGTTTACCGGGTCTTTCCAGATATAATAATCACGATATGGATTATCTTTTGACTTGCGGCTTTCAATAAACCAGTTATGTTCATCCGATGTATGGTTGACTACGAGATCCATCAGAATCCTGATGGATCTTTTGTGTGCTTCACACAACAATTCCTCATAATCCTCCATAGTTCCATATTCTTCATAAATTCTACGGTAATCAGAAATATCATAACCATTATCGTCCTGAGGTGATTCCAGCATCGGAGAAATCCATAACACATTTACCCCAAGTTCTTTAAGGTAATCGAGTTTTTGTATGATTCCTCTGATATCTCCCACGCCGTCACCGTTACTGTCTTTAAAACTCTTTGGATATATCTGATATACTACCCTTTCTTTCCACCATTTTTTCTCCATGCCAAGGCTCCTCATTTCTAATTATTTGACCGCTCCTGCAACCACACCATTCATTATACTCACCTCATCCTTGCAGTATCAAGAGGTTTCTCGTGAAACTACAAAAGGTAACAAAGTTTATTCCCTGCTTTTATACAGTTTATACAAAGAAAAACAGGTCATTGCACCTGCTCGCATATATATGCAAAAAAAGAATCCTGTCATTCTTTGACAGAATCCCTCTTTACCAGATAGACTGGGTTTTTTATATTTAATTCGTTCAGCGTCTCTCCCTGAATCAATTTCATCAGACGTTCCAACGCCACATGTGCTTTTTGTGGAATATCCTGATGAACTGTTGTCAGTTTCGGTCGAATCATGCTCGCGTAAACACTGTCATCATATCCTGTAACAGAAATCTGCTCCGGAACCATGATTCCTTCGTCAAAAAAGAAATTTATTGCTTCTATCGCATTATAATCTGAAGAAAAGGCCAGCGCTTTTGCTTCAAGAAAGCGTGGAAGAAGTTCTCTGTATTTCCTGAGACGAAGATTTCTTTTACCCGGAATAACTATATATCTGGAACGACTGCAGAATCCCCCTTGTTTTTCCATCGCCTGTTTGAATCCCATCCACCGATAGTAATCGCTGTCCTGCTCTGTTTCTGCAACAAACAATGCTTTCTTATATCCACAGGAATACAGGTATTCTCCGATCTGATACCCGCCTGAATAATCATCTATACCAACATTCTGGAATGTATAAGTCCCCTTCGGATAAGCATCGATCAAAATCATTTTTTTGTTTAATCTGTGCGAAAGGTTATGATACTGCTCTTCATTGTATCCCAGGATAATCAATCCCTCTACATTCCATTTTGAGGCAATATCCACTAACTACATTCTGAATGCTTTCACCGCCAATAAGCATAACATAATATCCATTTTCTTCCATTTCCATCTGAATCGTTCCAATCAGTTCTCCCACGAATGGATCCTGAAGTGACTGCATACCATGAGCGTAAGTAAATCCGAGTACTACGCCTATAATTCTGGAACCATGACCGGAAAGCATCATGGAACCCATATTCGGAACATAGTTCTGTTCTTTAAGAATAGCCGTGATTTTATCGATCATTTTCTGGGAAACTCTTTTCGTATTGCCATTTATAACATTGGATACCGTGGTGCGGCTGACGCCTGCCATATCTGCAATATCCTGAAGCCGAATCATAAAACCTTCCTCCTGTGTTCTTGTTTTCTTACAATACTGTTTCCTGCTTATTTGTACTCAGATACTTTCGTTTCTGCAAAAGTCATTTTCGCTTATATCGAGTTCATAATATCACAGGCAGTTAGGTTTGTCACATAAAAGTTTGCAATTTCAAACTGCAAGACCGCTGTAATTGCGACTGATAAAATTAACCATTGTCTCCATGAATATATTAGAGATATAATATAAATACTGGTATCTGATTTTTCTGAATACTAAGTATCTAAAAATGGGGAATGATAAATGAACAAACAAGAGAAACAGATTTTCACATCAGACAATTTGAAAGAAACAGCCATCATGACGATAGCAGTGGGCATTATCGCCGCGGCCGTATATTTCTTTTTGATTCCGAGTATGACCTCGATCAGCAGTATATCCGCACTGGCAATTGTTATGTCACATTATATACCGTTGCATGTGTCAACGATCACAATGATATTGAACGTTGTCCTACTGCTGATAGGCTTTGTGACATGCGGAAAAGAATTCGGAGCAAAGACGGTTTACACAAGCATCCTGCTGCCGGTGTATCTTGCAGTATTTGAACACATATTTCCGGATTTTACCTCGCTGACAAACAGCAGTGAACTGGATGTAATATGCTATATCCTGGTCGTAAGCATCGGTCTCAGCATTTTGTTTAACATGAATGCATCTTCTGGCGGACTGGATATCGTAGCGAAGATCATGAATAAATATCTGCACATAGAATTAGGAAAAGCAATGTCCATCTCGGGCATGTGTGTGGCACTTTCTTCCGCTCTGATCTATGACAAGAAAGCTGTCGTTTTAAGTGTGCTTGGAACTTATTTTAATGGTATTGTGCTGGATCATTTTATCTTTGGCCAGAATCTGAAACGGCGTGTATGTATTATTACAAAATACGAAGAAGAAGTCCGTCAGTTTATCTTGCATGAACTGCATAGCGGAGCAACATTCTACGAGGCGACAGGCGCATATAATATGCAGAAGCACAGAGAGATCATTACGATCGTGGACAAAAGTGAATATCAGAAACTGATGAATTATATTATCAAGAAGGATCCGGAAGCATTCGTGACAGTGTATACAGTGTCTGATATGAGATACCGTCCAAAGGTAAGATCCTTTTAGGCGGGAAGAAGCTCTACAGAACACTTTACGCAGCTGCTTGAATATCTGAACAGAAAAGAGTCGCAGCCTGTTCCATCAGGGAATAACTGTGACTCTTTTTATTTTGTCTTCCATTTTTGTGACATTACTTCACAATATCCAACTGCCCGACAATTCCGATATATCCATCTGTTTTCAGTGATGACCATAATGTGTGCAGTTTCAGATCACACATCTGCCTTTCACCTCTTACTTTTAACATTACTTTTATTGAAACTTCTTTGTTTTTACTTGATACTGAATCCAGCGAATCTTTTACGCGCTGAATATCCTCTTCGCTTATATCATATGCTCTATATAAATCAAATTCCAGATTATCTCTCTGATATTCTTTCTGCGATTCTCCGTCTGTCAAAACCAGGTTTCCTGAGATCGCATTATACTCCATTGAAATCTTACCGCTATTCTCCTTAAAGAACTTTATCTTTTCCTGCATGATCTCAATAACACGCTGGGAATGATCCTTGCGTGGCAATGCATTTTGCCTCAGTATTTCTTCTGAGATCCTCTGCGCTTCATAATACTCTCTGTTGTCATCCTTTTCTTTCTTAAATGTTCTGGACAACTGAGGACTGATCTCTTTCAGGCATTCCAGAAGAAGCGGATTAAACTGTCCGCACTGACCTTCCAGAATCATCTGGATTGCCGTATCATGATCATATGCATTCTTATAGCACCGTACACTTGTAAGCGCATCATACACATCAGCAATTGACACGATCTGCGCAGAGATTGGTATTTCTTCCCCTTTTAGTCCATCCGGATATCCTCTTCCGTCCCATCGTTCATGGTGCCACCGGCAGATTTCCCATGCAGTGCGTACCAGTGGCTTGTCCTGTGGAAAATCCATATTCCGGATCATAGACGCTCCAATCTCACTGTGGCTTTTCATGATCTTGAATTCTTCATCTGTCAGTCTGCCTGGTTTATTGAGGATTTCTTCAGGAATGCTGACCTTTCCAATGTCATGAAGGGAAGATGCTGTTATGATCAGAGCAATCTCCGCTTCTGTCAGATGATACGCATCTGTTTTCCTGATCAATTCTCTCAACAGCATCTCCGTTGCGACACGGATGTGTAATATATGTTCGCTGCTTTCACTGTTATGAGAACCTAATACATTGCTCAGGATTCCAATCATAATCGTGTTGTTTTCTTCTTTCTGATAGACCTGATCTACAACCACATTGATCAGTCGTTTCTGGTTTGCATAAAGTCCCAATGTATTCTGGACTCTTTTCTTTACGATAACTGCATCAAACGGTCGGCTGATATAGTCTGTGATCCCCAGATCATACGCTTTTCGCATAATTTCGACAGATTCTTCTGATGAAATCATGACAACCGGGACTTCATCAATCCACTGTAACTCCCTCATATGTTCCAACACCTGGAATCCATTCATCTGCGGCATATTGATATCCAGAAGCATCAGGTCGATCTCCGGATGCACTTCCAGAATCTGGATCGCCTGAGTTCCATTTTCAGCTTCCATGTAGTCATATCTGCTTCCAAGAATCTCCTTTAATATATCTCTGTTAAGTTCTGAATCATCTACAATAAGTAGTTTTTGTTTCTCACTCATCCTTTATCCTCACGATTTTTATTTTTTCCTGCTAATTCAGCAATAATCTCCACTAATAGTTTCATATCGATCGGCATTCCCAGACCGGTACCGCCAAACTTAGATGCTCCGCCTTTCTGCTCCTGCGCAAATAGCTCAAACAGATGTTTTTGGAATTCCTCACTCATACCAATTCCTGTATCCTGACATGTGAACTCAAAAGTCACAATTCCATCCTGATCGGAAGGAATCTCTCTGGCACTCAAATAAATCTTCCCATAATCTTTATTATACTTTACGGCATTACTCAAGATATTCATCAGAAGACGCTTCAGATGGATTGGGCTGCCTATAAGATCTTTATGAATGATCTCTGGTGTTTTATGTTCCACCTTGATTTCTCTTTCATCAGGCTTTTTTGATACTTCTGTTCTTTTTCCTTTTCTATTATGAGAATGTTTTTCTGTGATTTTCTGTAAATCATCCAGATTAGTGCTACAACAATCAGATAAATGAACAGGCACATGATCACATTTTGCAGAAGTGTCTGAAATATGATCGAATCCGGAACGTAAGCATAGATGTAATGGTCTCTCTGCTTCAGCATAACACCGTGACACCGGACTCCATTGATCGTTAAGCCCATCATGTGCCTACTGTCTGCATGATTTTTTAGCTTTTGGATTACTTCATAATCGGTTGTGCTTTGTCCAATCAGCCCGGTATTGTTTGAAGCAATGATCACGCCTTCATCTGCTACGATAATTGTCCCATCCCGGTCCTTCCGATAGCCATTCAACAACCTCTGTATCGTAAGCGTATAATTCGTTGCATACTCTGCGGAAGTATAATAGTAAGTCACTACAACTCCCGGTGCATCCTTTCTTGTGCAGGCAGCCATATCAATATAAGCCCCGTCATTATGATTGATTCTCTTGGCATACACTTTTTCATCGTAAATTGCTGTATCCAGTACGATTTCTTTCTCTGCACATTCTTTTATTTCCGGCAATAAGCTTTCATTTGTACTGTATTCACATACTATATTTCCATCTATATCCAGAATTGCTATTCCCGTCAGCCATAACTGCTCTGCACTTTCTTTCAACAACTGATTATCCAGTGTTTTTTCATTTTCTATTTCTGCGGCTATATTTTTGCTGACCTGCCGGCTTCCCTCAATGGCACGAAGCAGACTTTTGGATTCTGATGATTCATTATAATGTGTATATGTGGAACATTGTACTTTTACATAATTTACCGTGTCTAAAAGATCAGCCTCTTTCTTTTCTTTGTCTACATTGCTGAAAAAACATACAGACAGCACGACAAGACATATCCCAACAGCTATACTGATGATCCAGAATTTCTTTTCTGTTGGGACAGATTTTTTATTCTTCTTCAAGCTGGTCCACCTCCAGATATTTTTCTGGGTCATCAAGATATTTTCCTATGATTTTTGCAGAAGTTCCGTCCTCTCTCATTTCATCCAGAGTCTGCTCCAGTTTCTCCGGCAGATCCCGAGTTTCATTTTTTGAGAAAGCGACTCCGATTCCGACTGTCATAAGTGGTTCATCCAGAATTCGGAATTTCGCATCATAATCTTTCATATACTGTATAACCGATTCCTCATGTGCACCTATTGCATCTGCATATCCCTTTCCAAGGAATGTATAGATCAGTTCCCTGTGTTCCAGGCTGATCAGATTACCAAGCTTTGGAATCCTGCTGTCTGTTCTTTTCAGAAAAATTCCTTCCGGTTTTGTTGTAGATTGTACGGCAAGTGTCTTTCCTTCCAGATCACTCAGGGTATAGATATCACTGTTCTCATTGACTGCAACCACCTGGTTACTGACCATATACGGACCGGCCCATTTATAATCATCCAATCGTCCTTTCATGGAGAAGCAGCCCATAATATTCACACGTTGTGCGACCAACAACGCATATTGCGCAACCATATTGACATTCCTTTCACAGGGTGTCATAATACTTGCGGAGATAGTATTTGGAATACTACAAAACTATACTCTGACTGAATCACAACAATTTCATATTGAACAGTTACCCCGCCGGAAATGGCGGAAAGCGAGCTTATATTTATTTAAGACATAAAATAAGACTCAGGGAATACGAAGAATAGCAAAAGCATTTGCAGGGACCAGTATGCCTTGACGAATGCTTTTTTTGTAAGGAGACCAATAAGAAATGACAGTTGAGATGTTAAAAGGAAAGATTCATCGTGCTACAGTAGTACAGGCCGAACTTGACTATGTTGGAAGTATTACTGTTGATGAAGACCTGCTGGAAGCGGCAGGAATTATGGAATATGAGAAAGTTCAGATCGTGGACGTAAATAACGGAAGCCGATTTGAAACTTATACGATCTGCGGCAAGCGCGGAAGCGGAATGATCTGCTTAAATGGTGCTGCGGCAAGATGCGTAAGTACTGGTGACAAGATTATTATCATGTGTTATGCACATTATGATTCTAAAGAAGCCAAAGAACATAAACCACAGGTTGTTTTTGTAGATAATGAGAATAAGATCAGCCGTGTTACAAACTATGAGAAACACGGATTGCTGAAAGATATGGCATAACTGCAAAAGTGATTGTAACCTATAAATGAAAATGAGGAATCTAAAAACAAAATGAAATTTGTTGAATTCAGAACAAGAGGCTATCTCCTAATTTAGTTTTAAAAGGAGAACACCATGAAGGTAACAAAAACAGTAAAGGAAACAAGAGATTTAATTAAAAACTGGAAAAGAGAAGGAAAAACAATCGGTCTTGTACCGACAATGGGATTCCTGCACGAAGGACACGCAAGTCTGATCAAGAGATGCCGCGAAGAAAATGACATCGTTGTTGTATCTGATTTTGTAAACCCGACACAGTTTGGACCGACAGAAGATCTGGAAGCATATCCGAGAGATTTCAAACGTGACAGCGAACTCTGCGAGAGCCTTGGAGCTGATGTCATCTTTCATCCGGAACCGGAGGATATGTACCATGATCCACATGCCTTTGTAAGTATTGATACTTTATCAGATACACTGTGCGGTAAGACAAGACCAATCCATTTTAAAGGTGTATGCACCGTTGTTTCTAAGTTATTTAACATTGTAACACCGGACAGGGCATATTTCGGTCAGAAAGATGCACAACAGCTGGCAATCATCCGCAAAATGGTACAGGATCTGAATTTTGATATCCAGATCGTAGGATGCCCTATCATCCGTGAAGAAGACGGACTTGCGAAATCATCCAGAAATACATATTTAAGTGAAGAAGAAAGAAAAGCCGCACTTTGTCTTTCAAGAGCTGTAAAAGCCGGTCAGAATATGATCTGCAAGGGAAGCAAAGCTGAAGAAGTATTAACAAAGATGCGCGAGATTATCGAAGCTGAACCTCTGGCAAAGATTGATTATGTATCTATGGTAGATGCACTGGATATGCAACCGGTAGAAGTCGTAGAAAAAGATGTTCTGGTCGCTATGGCAGTTTACATCGGAAAAACCAGACTGATCGACAACTTTAGCTACGAGGTATAGCATATGGAAAATGTGATGAAAAAAGTAGGAAAAGCCAGTTCTTTTCTTACAAAATATATTGGAATTATTATCATCTGCTTCTCTGTGATCGCATTTTTTTGGCGCGATGGATTCGCGTGGACAACCAATTATACATCCATCTTTTTAGGTGTTGCCATGTTTGGCATGGGGCTTACAATCAAGATGGACGATTTTAAGAGAGTTTTTTCAAGACCAAAAGAAATCGTGATCGGATTTGTTGCACAATATACGATCATGCCTGTTGTGGCATGGGGATTATGCCAGCTGATGCATCTTCCGACAGATCTTGCACTCGGCGTTATTCTGGTCGGATGTTGTCCTGGGGGAACAGCAAGTAATGTGATCACATATATTGCCGGAGGTGATGTGGCACTCTCTGTTGGAATGACGATCACTTCCACGCTTGCGGCCCCACTGATAACACCGTTATTAGTGTATCTGCTTGCCGGTGCCTGGGTAGAAGTATCTTTCCTTGCAATGGTAATTTCTGTTGTAAAGGTTGTACTGATTCCGGTCCTTCTTGGTATTTTGATAAACTGGATCTTTGGAAAGCAGATTCAGAAAATATCAGAAGTACTTCCACTGATTTCTGTTGTATCCATCGTAATGATCATCAGTGGAATCGTATCTGTCAATGCAGAAAAAATCTTAAGCTGTGGTCTGCTCGTACTTGGAGTTGTAGCACTTCACAATCTCTGCGGAATGGGCATCGGGCTTGGAGCCGCAAAACTTTTACATATCGAATATGATAAAGCTACTGCGATTGCAATTGAAGTCGGAATGCAGAACAGCGGCCTTGCGATTTCTCTTGCAACAGCTAATTTTGCAGCCAATCCACTGGCAACGCTTCCGGGAGCGATCTTCAGTGTATGGCATAATATATCAGGCTCTTTATTCGCCGGGATCCGCCGTGGCGGAACTGGTACGAAAGAAGCTTGCCTGGAAGTAACTGAATAGATAGAAAGAAAACTCCTGTGATTTGAATCTACAAAATCACAGGAGTTTTTTCTTTTCACTCATTATGCTATGTCTATTGATACCTGGCAATCGTCTCTTTCAATATCTGTGTACTATCCTAATACTACTGCTATCTTGATCTCTTTCTCTGTCTCACTAAGATCGAACGTTCCTCCATCTTCTACTGTAACATGTACTTCATACAATGTATCTTCCGACAACTTCTCTGGTGTCTTTCCATCTTCTGTCTGAATCTTCCACAGATCTTCCGGAACCTCTGTCAGCTTACCGTCTTTTCCATAAGCATACAGCTTAAAGTCATCCGTTTTGCCTGCAAGCCCCTTCATTCGTATCGCCACAGTCGTACTCGGATGTACATTTTCTACCGTTATCGTATTCAGCCATCCTGCGACATTACCCTTACCTCCGTCTTCCGTAAATTCTTCCTGCGTTAATATATTTCGCATTGCCTTGTCCAAATCTACTTTTCGGTAAGGCATTTCCGGAAGATATACGAACCGATCCTGCAGTCTGAGGAGTTCAAGATATCCGGTTGGACAGTATAATGCATTTCCACTGCTTCCTGCATACATACCGATTGCCATATTGTTATATCCCGGTTTGTCTGACACGTCCATTGAAAATGCAGTCTCACCGGTCTCAAAATCGATCATGATAAACTGCCACATGCCACTGTCCAAGTCCTGAACATAACCGTAAATGTATCCTGTTGCGGTTGAAAGCTTCATCATCGATGTATCTCGGATATCATCTCTGCACCAGATACTCTTCATTTCATATCCGTCCTCTGTCTTGATCGTATCAACACGCTCAACTCCCGGCATGACCATTTTATTTCCTTTCTGCAGCCAGTTTACATCATAAATATTTTCATATGTCTGTACAGAGGAATCGTTATCTGCGTCCGCAAGCTTCGCACTTCCTGCTCCAAACCAGTTACATACGATTGTGCTGACTGTACCTTCACTGTTATCATATACGATTGCTGAATTTTCTACGGATACCTGCATTTCTTCCGGCAGCTCATCAATAACAGGTGTGCTTGCAACCTTTTCACCGGTCTTCATATCTAATGCCAGTAGATTCACCGGATTCTGATTATCTGTAAACATGACCAGGTTACTAGTTAGTGACGGCGAACATCCACTTCCCCACGCCAGGCCTCCTCCGGTCGTTTCATCACCTTCTTTGCTGTCTTTTGCCCCTGCACTTTCATACGGAGTACACCATTCTACCTGTACACCGTTATCTGCTTTCAGCAAATAGCAGTTCTGATTTGTTAAGATGACCGCACCCTCTTTCGAAGAAGCTATTCCATTTTCTGCCCCTTCTCCAGGAGTTAATTCATATACAAATGTAGATGCTGTCAGATCAACCTCTTCTCCATTCAGAATTGCGTTGATCGCATCTCTGGAAATGTATCCCATCGCACCTTGCTGCTGACGTTCCGGATAGATTCTGA
>OBJE01001526.1_pt1 | contig 11637 bp, 9 predicted proteins | sample 1519681 | NCBI WGS metagenome assembly OBJE01 (sample SAMEA3888898, study PRJEB22519) | human gut metagenome | biome: human gut; feature: human-associated habitat; material: faeces | place: Denmark | collected 2011 | reverse complement strand
TCGGCTTGCACTATCTTTGCAGTCTGGAAAATAAAGTATTAACCCTGTGGAAAAATTTGGCTGCTTGCAACCACATTAAAAAATGCTAAAACTGCAAATCCCCCCTCAGATTTCCAGCCAATTTAGCTTTTCCACTTTAAAACAAAATGGAAAGATGAACTATCTATTCACATCGGAATCGGTGTCGGAAGGACACCCAGACAAAGTGGCGGATCAAATCTCTGACGCCATCCTCGACAAACTGCTTGCTTATGACCCGGAATCGAAAGTTGCGTGCGAAACGCTCGTGACTACGGGACAGGTTGTAATTGCCGGTGAAGTGAAATCGGAAGCCTACATCGACATGATGGACACGGCTCGCGGTGTAATCAACCGTATCGGCTACAACAAGAGCGAATACAAATTCGACGGCGAATCGTGCGGCGTTCTGCTCGCCATCCACGAACAGTCGAAGGACATCAACCGTGGCGTTGACCGCGAAAACAAGGCGACCAGGGCATGATGTTCGGCTACGCCTGCAACGAAACGGAAAACTACATGCCGCTGACTCTCGACCTGGCACACACCATTCTCCGCGAACTGGCTGATATCCGCCGCGAAGGAAAGGTGATGACTTATCTGCGCCCGGACTCAAAGAGCCAGGTGACAGTGGAATACGACGAAAACAACAAGCCGGTGCGCGTCCACACCATCGTTGTCAGCACACAGCACGACGATTTCATTCAGCCTGCCGACGACACGGATGCAGCTCAGGCCGCTGCCGACAAGCAAATGGTGGACACCATCTATAACGACGTTAAAAATATTCTCCTGCCGCGCATCATCGAAAAATTGCCGGAACACATCCAGGCTATGTTCGACGACAAGCTGATTCTCCACGTGAACCCGACCGGAAAATTCGTTATCGGCGGCCCTCACGGGGATACAGGACTTACAGGCCGCAAAATCATCGTTGACACTTACGGCGGCCGCGGTGCACACGGCGGCGGCGCATTCTCAGGAAAAGACCCTTCGAAGGTTGACCGCTCGGCAGCTTATGCAACCCGCCACATCGCGAAAAACATCGTTGCAGCCGGACTTGCCGACGAAGCACTCGTACAGGTGGCATACGCCATTGGCGTGGCTCAACCGGTGAGCTTGTGTGTAAACACTTACGGAACAGCGAAAGTCAACCTGTCGGATGCTGAAATTTCAGCCCGTATCAGCCAATTGTTCGACATGCGCCCGGCAGCTATCGAAAAACGCCTCGGACTGCGTCTGCCTATCTACGAAGAAACGGCAGCCTACGGACACATGGGACGCAAGCCGGAAGTGGTCGACAAGCACTTCAAGTCGTTCTACAACGGCGACAAGACAGTGAGAGTGGAACTCTTCCGTTGGGAAAAACTCGACTATGTCGACAAAATCCGCGAAGCATTCGGATTGTAATCTCCGCAATTACCATACAGAAAAACTCCCGGGCAACTCTGTCGCTCGGGAGTTTTTTGCATCCATCAAAGACCAATGTAAAAATAAGCATAAAAATTTCGCTTATTCTTACATTTAAGAATAAACAACTATCACACAGGAAATTATAAGTGTAAAATAATTTCAAAACAGGCCTTATCACACCCTAATTCCATCTTATTTTACACTAAAAACAGCCAATCAAACCCAAAATTGTAGAAATAGACATATTTTTACACGCTTATTTCTACAAATATTGTTATATTAGATATTATTTTATATATTTGCTCCGCATAAAAACCGAATACGCATGAAACAGCCTAACGAAATAATCAAAGAACAAGTAATCAAAAGAATGTCGTTCGACAACCCTTGGTGGATTTCCTCCTCCATTTCCAACGACTATAACACCATGCAGCCGCGTGCCTATCTTTCTGATTTTTACGCTATGGTTGCGAACATGTCCATCCGTCGTGCAACGATACTAATGGGACCTCGGCGTGTGGGAAAAACCGTCATGATTTTTCACACTATTGACCGCCTTATCAAAAGCGGAATCAATCCGCAGAAAATCATCTACATCTCCATTGATACGCCTATCTACAACAACATATCATTGGAAGATTTATTCCATTACGCACGTCAAGCATTGAAACAAGAAGATTGTCATGAAGGTTTTTATGTGTTCTTCGATGAGATACAATATCTCAAAGATTGGGAAATACATTTAAAATCCCTTGTTGACAGCTATCGCGCTGTAAAATTTGTTGCCTCCGGGTCTGCTGCAGCTGCACTGAAAATGAAAAGCAACGAAAGTGGAGCCGGACGTTTCTCCGATTTCACCCTACCTCCTCTTACTTTTTTCGAATATCTCAAACTCATCGGTCAAGACAGTATCATTGTCAAAAACAACAAGGCAATACCTGTCGACACAATTGACATTACCTGCCTCAACCAGCATTTCATTGATTACATAAATTATGGCGGATATCCGGAAGTGGTTGTTTCCCACGAAATACGTGCCAACCCCGGGCAATATATCCGTCATGACATCATTGACAAAGTACTGTTGCGCGACCTGCCCAGCCTTTACGGAATCAAGGATATTCAAGAGTTAAACAAACTATTTGTTCACATAGCTTTCCTTTCCGGAAATGAATTTTCGTACGAAAGTTTGTCACAAGGGGCCGGAATTAAGAAAGAAACAATCAAAAAGTATCTCGAATATCTCGAAGCTGCATTCCTCATCAAAGTTGTCAACCGTATTGACCAAAATGCCAGACGTATGCTACGGGTTACGTCCTTTAAAATCTATCTGACCAACCCTTCACTTCGCTGTGCCCTATTCACACCAATCACCGATAATGATGAAAACATCGGAAATATGGTAGAGACTGCCATATTCTCACAATGGATACAAGGCGGAAAAAGCGATTTTTATTATGCCAATTGGGCCAAAGGAAGAGAAAAAGGCGAAGTCGACCTTGTATGGACCAACCCTGCCACACAAAAGGCTTTTTCGTTAGCGGAAATCAAATGGACGGACCGGTTTGCAGACGCTCCAACAGAACTGAAGTCTCTTTACCATTTTTTGGATAACAATCCAGGCATCAGGGAAATAATCGTAACATCAAAAACCATCAGCAAAGTATACGACAGTCCGAAAGGACAAATTTTGTTTATCCCAGCTGCTCTGTACGCTTATTGGATTTCCACCTACTTGTATAACACACAAAAAAAGACAAATGAGGAAGATAATATAATGTAAAAATAAGCATAAAAATTTCGCTTATTCTTACATTTATCCATAAACAACTATCACACAAGCGATTATAAGCACAAAATAATTTCAACAAACAACAAAAGCCAAGACCGGAATCTTGGCTTTTGCAATACTTAGCAGTGAACTAATTGAGTTTATGCCGTCTGCACGATGCGCAGATGGGCTTTCGGGTAGCGGAGAGTCATGCAGCTGGCTTCGGTCAGCACAATGGCGTCGGTGTTGCGCACGCCGGCCGACTTCAAGTTTAACTCCTCTATGGAGAACGGAATATGGCTGTATTTCTGCAAATATTCCGGGTCGATAATCATACCGTTGTTCTCCATTCCGCATTCGTCGAATACCTCCGACAGCAACACATAGAGTTTGCCGAACTTCGAACGGATTTCCGAGAAGTCGATACCCCACTTCACGATATCCTCACCGGCCATCACCACTTTCGTGGATTCCAGTTTGTTAAGCTGTTCAATCAGGCCAGAACCGCCGATAAGTACCTTACGCTTGTTGCCGGCATTGCCCGTGAACGCCTGCCGCATCATGGAAATGACGGCATCCTGGTTCAACTCGCCCGACTTGTAGGTGAATTCGCCGCCGGCCTGTCCCCAGATTCCACCCGTCAGGAATATTTCCTCATGCTTGGTCTGGTCCTCCACACGGCCCTTGACACCGAAAAGGAAGTTTTTCTCCATGCCCAGACGCATGTCGTAGACCGCCGCTTCCTCCTGGTCGCTGAACGTCCACCCCACTTCCTTGTTGGCAATTTTCTGCAACGTGCTCTGTTCAATCTGCATCTTGAAAATCTGGCAATAGTTCTGACACTTCACCGGCAACGCTTCAAACTGCGCCGTCTGCACATCCAGTTCTCCGGCTGCACGCCCCATTCTCACGAGCATCGTTCCAGTCGGAATGGTCGGAATACAGTTGGTGAATCCGTCGACCGTCTTGCCGTTCGGGCTGACTGCCTCCAAATAGTTTTCACTGGTGGATTTCGATACGACATACAGCACGATATCCTGCGAGGACGGTGTCACACCGTCGGGTTCAAAGCCACGCACACCGCGTACCAACAAGGTTTCCGACACCTCAAACATGTCGATATTGTCCACCGTCAGGCGTGCCCGCTGGAAACGCTTGTCGCCCGTCGCGTCGACACCCGTAAATTCGGTCGTAGTCAGTGCCGATGTCGGACGGGTATCCACCGAATAGTAGTCCACCACCATGCTTCCGCTGCGCTTTGCACCCGCCCAGCGCGACAGTTGGTCGATAGGCGTAGCCATCGGACGAATCTTGACGATACGGCGGTCGATTTCGTTCAGCAGCAGTTCGGGAGATTCACGCTGCGCAAGGGCGCGCGTCAAGGGTTCTTCCGTCACATGCTTTCCGCCGGCGACACCCGGAATGACAGCCATCGCGAGCGACAACCCCGACGAATCGCAGAACACGAGCACGCCCACCGCCAACAGCACAAGAAGAAACAACAATGTTTCGGGACAAAGCAGACGGTCAATCAGTTGTTGAAATTTTTCTTTCGTTGTGTTTTTCATAGCATTTAATAGTTTAAGTTAATCAGACGGTTATTTATCGTTTCACAAAATCTAATCCCATACGCTCCGGCGGATATGTCGGAGCAACGGCAAGTCGGGGTCCTCTTCTATCCCGCCGTCGTCGCGGGGATTTACAGTGTCGAACGAGCGGCGGCGCACTTCAATCTGTTCGTTCCTGCCCTCCACATAGCCTTCCTGACGTGCCTGTGCCACATCGGTTTCATGGCGCAGACCACGGTAGACCAGTTCAAGCAGACTGTCCGTAACTTCCGGCACACCGCCCACCGCCTCCACCATACTGTCGAGCACGTCCTCCGCATCCGCATGACGCTCGGCAAGAAACTGCAGCACGCGGTCGTCGACGGCCGGCTGCGTTTTTTCCATTTTCTGTTCTTCCATACGTTTTCAGTTTTAAGGTTCAACACTGCAAAGCTACAATGCCATGCCCCACAGATATCGTAAAAAAGAGCAAACCGCTGGACAAAAAAATCGGCAGAGCGTTTCCGCCCTGCCGACTCTCAGCCGCCCAACAGCGACCATTTATCTTAGAAATTCACAGCAGCCCCTACAAGGAAGTTAAAGCGCTGCGCATACATTCCGTAATACAATTGCTGATGACGGTTCAGCAGGTTGTTCAGACGGCAATAAGCCGAGAACATGTCCGTAAACCGATAAGCGGCACCAAATCCAAGATCAGAGAATGTGCCCAAATCAATTGTCGTTTCCGACATCATGGTAGCCGGCTGTTCCGAACCCATCATCGGATAGTAGTGCGTATTCAAAACACGGCGTCCGCCCATAAAGCGATAGTCGACATAAAGGTCAAGCTGACGGATCGGCGTTACCTTCAACTTGGCATCCACCACATGCTCCGGACGGTTGTCGGCAAGCTGATAGCCCGACTTCGTGCCTTGAGGAGCAAACGTATAGGCAGCCTTGAATTCCACCTTGTCGGAATAGTTGTAAGCCGTTTTCAATCCCATTTTAGCCCCGTTCATATCCACAGCCTGATAGGTAGTGGCGGCTGTCGGTTCCGGGTAATTCATATTGTTGTCGGCGGAAGTGAAAGCTGTCACCAATGCATCTCTGACAACCGCAAAACCAACAAACGGCGTAATGGTAAAGCCCTTGAACAGTCCGAAATTCAATCCGGCCTCCGCATCCACCAGCGTGTAGCTTGTCGGAAGCATCAGCGACGGGTTCACATAACGGTTGCGCGCTGCCACGTTGTGGAACGTATGAATCTCGTTGCCGCCCGTTGCTGAAGCATAAAGGCTGAACATACGGCTCATTTCCCAGTCGAAACGCACGTCGGGAGCGATACGGAAGAAGGTACCGTTGTCAAACGAAAGGTCGACATGCGCGCCGATACGCAGGTTCATGTTGTCGGTACGATGACTGTAGTACGGAGTGACACTCAACATTCCGAAACTCTTGCCTCCGGCATCGTTCAGCACCATTTCATGGTAGGCCGAAGGCTGGTTGTCGCGGAATACCACATCCAGCGTCTTCGTATTGCGATAGCCCAACATCTGGAAGCCCAGGTCGACACCTGCAAAATCGGCATCGCCCAACAGGAATTCGGCACCGCCGTCAAGATTCAGAAGATTCTCGGTCAGCCCGTTGTCCAGCACTCCGTTTGCATCCGTAGTATTCCAGAAGCCGTATTTGTTTCCAAAATAGTTGTATCCTACACCGATATAGTAGTTTACCTGATTGTCGTTAACGCTTTTTCCGCGCCACAGAGCGTTTATGTTAAACTCGTTGACCATCTGACGGGTATTGCCCGGAGTTCTCAACCCTGCACCGTAGTAGTTGAAACGGTCGAAATGATAGGAAGTTTCCGCCTTCAACACACCCTTGCTGAACACATTGCTGAAATCCAGCCCCACACGGTCCTCTATCACATATTGGCGGGAATACTTATACGCCTCATTGATGTTTTTATAGAGCCCGTCGGTAAGGCCGCTTGTCGAATTGTGTTGCAGCCATACGCCGAACTGTGTATTATCCTTATCGACGATACGGTATCCGGCATTGCCGACAATATTCAGATAGTTGCCCATGCCGAACGTAGCATAGCCACGCTTGTCGGAATATTTGAATTTCTCGGCAAAATCGTCCACGGTCTGTGTCACCACGAGAGGGTCCACTTTGGCGGGAATCGCCCAGTCGCTGTAGTCCAGCGAAATTTTCGTCTGCTTTTCTTCGAGTGTAGCCGGGTTTGTGCCCAAACGTGTCGACTTCAGCAGTTCGGGCTGATAGTCAGTTTCCACCACGATTGCCTTCTGCAATTCCTCGTCGCCCGACTGTGCCATGGCCGGGAAAAGCACTCCCGACAAGGCCAATGACATATATACTATTAACGTTTTCTTCATAACTGCTCCAAACGAATTAGTTCTTCAATTTTTTCAACCTTGTTTCGACCATTTCAAAAATGTCGGCCTCCTTACCCGGATAGTTTTCACGCAGGCTTTCCAGATATTCGCGAGCCTGGAACTTGTCGCCCTGCGCCGCATAGATATCAGAAAGAAGGATAAAGCCGCGAGCCAGCCAGTACTGGTGAGGTGTACCCGAATCCGACAGTTTGTTCAGCACATCGAGTGCCTTCGAGTTATCGCCGCGTTCGTGATAAAGTTCAGCCAGACGATAGGCCGAAATCGTTCCGTAAAGGGTTTCCAGGCTTGAAGTAAGACTCTTGTAGTCGTCGATGGCTTTTGCTTCATTGCCCAACTCCTGATAAGCCGTACCGCGGGCATAGACAACTTCCGCACGCGTATCGTTGTCAAGACCAGCACCCAGCAGCACATTGGCAGCTTCCACCACCTTGGCATCGTCGCCCTTGTCGCGGGCAATGCGGAGCATACCCAATTGTGCAGCCTTCTTGTTGGCCGCCGTTGTTGCCTTAGTCAGCAGCTTTTCGTAGCTCTGCTGAGCCGCTTCAAGATTGCCGTCAGCCAGCAGGAGTTCGCCTTCCATAGCCAGAGCCGTTTCAGCAAAACCACCGTCGGGTGCTTCCTTCAGCGCCTTCTGCACATAGCTGAGAGCTTCTTTCTTCTTGCCTTTCTTATAAGCGTTTTCGGCAAGATAATAATTTGCCTGTCCGGAATAAGGACCGGAAGGATATTTTTCCAGATAATTTGTCAACTGTTTGGTGCTGCCGTCGGCCACATACGCGTTTTCCGCATTATCAAAAGTAAGACGGTTCACTTCGTTGGCGTCAATCTTATAGTCGATGTTCACCGAAGCGACAAACTGCGTGAATGCCGACAGATTATTGTCCTCGATATAAAGCACTTTCAAATCCTCCAGTGCCACCTTGGCCTCCTCGCTCGTCGGATAGTTGCGCACGAGGGTCTTGTATTCTTCTATTGCCTGGCTGCGCTGCTTCAAGGTGTTCAGAAGCACGGCATACTGCAACTGTCCCTTTCTTGCTTCGGCTGTCTGCGGATAGTCGCTCAACAAACGGCGGAACCCTTTCTTGGCGTTGTCGTAATCTTCCAGCGCGATATAGGCCTGTACTTTTTCATACTGTGCCTTCGAAGCATATGCCGACGACGGATAGGTTTCAATCAGTTCGTTCATAGCGGAAATTTTCGCTTCATGACGGCGCTGCAAGCCCAGCATGAAACCTTTCTGATACATCGAATAGTCGCCTTGAACCGTTCCTGCGGCAAGAGCCTTGTCGTAGTATGACTGCGCACCGGCATAGTCGCGTGCATAATAGCGGCAATCTCCGATACGGTTGTAGGAGTCGGCGAGCAGCTCCTTGTCAAGCGACTTCACGCCCACAACCTTGCGGAACGCGTCTTCCGCCATTCCGTAATTCTTTTCAGCCATACACACATAGCCGAAGCTATAGTTGGCTGTGGCATAGTTTTCACCGGAAGTTCCGGCATTACGCAGATAACTCTGGTAATATTTCTTGGCTTTTGCCATATTGCCGGCGGAATAGTTGGCTTCACCCAACCACAACTCCACCTCATTGCCAATTTCCCGGTCATAACCGCCCAACTGCTCTGCCTTTTCAAGATAAGTTCTCGCGTTCTCGGCATTGCCGTTCTTCATTTCGCGGACACCCAGACGGTAAAGCACATTGAGCTTCGCCTTCAGCATCTTGCCCGACGGCTTCTGGATGGCGTTGATTGTTGCCAGCGCATTGTCGTAGTCCTTGTTTGAGAGGTAAGAGCTGATGATATAGTCCTCCACATTGGAAGCATATTTCGACTGAGGGAACTTGTTCAGAAAATCGCGGAACACCTTGATGGAATTGGCAAACGGAGCATTTCCGCCACGGCTTTGCGAGATGGCGTAGTTGTAGAATGCTGTTTCCTGCACGTCGCGGTCGTAATCCATTTTGTAGGCCTTTTCAAAAGCCATGGAAGCGGCTGTCATGTTGCCGTTGCGAAGGTAAGCCTGACCGATATAGAGATATGCGCTTTGAGCCAGTGCATCGCTTTCCCCTACTACACCGTCCAGATGTTCCACCGCCGAAGCATTGTCGCCTTCGCGATATTCGGCCACACCCAAAATATAGAGCGAGGAACGTTGCGGCTCGTCGATGTTGTCAAGATATTTCGTAAGCAGGTCAATGGCCCGTGCATTATTGCCCAGATAGTACTCGCTCTCACCCACAATGCGCAGCAGTTCCGCCTCCATCTCCGGCGACAGTTCCGCGCCTTGCAGTTTCTTGCTGATGGCCACTACATTCGCATAGTCGCTTTCGCTGTAACGAATCTGGCAAATATAGTATTGAGCGCTCTCGCCCATCTTGCTGCGGGGAGAAACCTTGCGGAAACCTTCTTCCGCTTTCTTGTAGTCACCTTTGGCATAAAGGATATAGGCCGTATAGAAATCAACCTCGTTGCGGTACTTGCTGTTGCCGCGGAGACGTTCAAAGCCCATTTCCGCCCGTTCGTAGTCACCGTTTTTTAAACAGCAGAACGAGCTGCGGTAAATCAGGTCGGCGGCCTCTTCCTTGCCGAACACCTTTGCCGACAGACGGTCGTACTCGGCATACGCCTTTTCATAGTCGCCCTTGAAGAAATAATAGTCGCCTATCGTCATCCGCACTTGGAAACGATGGACAGAAGCCGGATAAGTCTCCAAATAGGCCCGCAATGCCTCCACACTGTCCTTGTCGCCGCGTTTGTACTTTGCCATGGCGATATAGTAGTCCACATCCTCAATTGTCAGTTCGGGAATGGACTGGCGTTTCGCCTCCTTCAGCTGGTCGATGCAGCCCGTATAGTTCTGATTGTTGTACATCTGTACGCCTCGGGCAACATACCCTTCCGCATCAGCGTTGTTTAGCTGAGCCTGCCCGGGAACGGCCATCGCCGAAGCCAGACACAATAGCGCATAATGGTATTTCTTCATTTGTCTATCTCGTTATTCTATGCTAATTATAACGTTGGTTTTATGCAATCTGTTCAGAAACGCAAATCCGCCTTATTTGCGCGAACGCAGCGAATAGGTACGCGAGCGCAGCATTTGGGTAAACGATTCCAAATCCGTATATTTTTTCTGTTCTTCCGGAGTGATGATGTCGCCCACGGAAATATGGTAAGTCGTATCGTGATGGCTGAACACCTCGCTCGGAAGACGCACCGTGCGAAGCTGCCAGCAAACTACACCCAGGATATTGAACAGCCAACTGTTCCGTCCGTGGAAAAACACGGGAATCACCGGCACGTTCAACTGCTGTATCAGCCTCATGACCGACGGCTGCCACTGACGGTCCTCCAATTGCAGCCTGCCGTTCAGTTTCGACATGGCTCCGGCAGGGAAAAAGCCCAGCGGATGGCCACGTTTGACATGAATCATAGCTTCCTTGATGCCGCGCATCGTGATAGCACGCTTTTCCGGATTGTCGGAAGCAAGAGGATCAACGGCAATAAAATTGGGACGCATACCCCGGATGTGATTCAGAATCAGATTTACCATCACTTTGTAGTCCTCACGCCGCGATGCGAACAGGTCGATCAGCATAATGCCGTCGACCGCACCGAACGGATGATTGGACACGGTGATGAACGCTCCTTCCGGAAGATGCTCCAGCACCTGTGCATTGTCTACTCTGACGGAAATGCGGAAATCATCAAGTATGCCTCTGACGAAAGGCGCGCCGGGAGTATTCAGATTTCTATGATGAAAATAGTTGACATCGTCCAACTTCAAGAACTTCATCAGCCACCGTACAATTTTCGGATGCTTCCGCGCAACAGGAGCCATTCGGCACAAGTCGTAGTAGTCAAGCACCGCCCGCTTTTTCGTTTCGTCGTCTCCGTCATATTCCGGAGCCTTTCCTGTCACCCTTCCTTTCCGGTCCAACGCCGGACCTTCGCGATAGGGATTTTCCTGAGTTGCTTTAACAGGCGCCTCTTTCCACGGAATAAACAATTCTGTCTGATTAGCCTTGGACTTTTCTTGCATTGTTTTTTACGTCTTTATTAATATGCAAATATAATATCTTTTGCATGAACAGCAAAAAACATCCGAAAGTTTGGATTTTCCACACTTTTGTTTCGCCCTTTTCACTATTTTTTGTCATTGCTTACATCGACAAAAGCCGTTTCGGTCAGGGCATAAAAAAAGATACAATGAAGCAGCAACCTGCCCCATTGTATCTTTCTTTATTGAAAAGCGTCTTAGCGAACTACTTTGATAGCCTTGTCACCGACACGAACGATGTACACACCGTTTGCATCCAGATTAGTATTCACTTTATATGCACCTGAATTGTCGGCGAAGATTCTTACACCTGAAAGGTTATAGACTTCTACCTTTTCAGCATTCGGATTTTCCACATAGAGAACACCGCCTTCAACATAAGCTGAAGCTGAAACATTTTCTGTATTTTCTACA
>OBJE01001510.1_pt1 | contig 11744 bp, 9 predicted proteins | sample 1519681 | NCBI WGS metagenome assembly OBJE01 (sample SAMEA3888898, study PRJEB22519) | human gut metagenome | biome: human gut; feature: human-associated habitat; material: faeces | place: Denmark | collected 2011 | reverse complement strand
CCGTCTGTTCCCCGTGGGTATAGGTCATACCGTAGTTCGTTCCGTCCCATACCGAAACGCCGTCGATGTACTGACGTCCCGAAATCAGATCCTCCCATGCACCGGTTTCAGGAACCCTGTACCCCGGCGGGCAGGGGTCGTTGAGCGTTTTGGCCTCACCCCACAATGTCGCGTTCGGCGACGCAAGCCAGTTATAGCCGGTTCCGACCTTATCGTTGTAGAACGTCATGGGATTGGCGGCAGCCCCGTCGGTCGTCGTCGCACTCTTGCTGAAAGCCCAGTCCAGCGCCGGATAAGCGGGATTCACCACCGTGCCGTTCTTTGCTTCGAGGAACGCATTGGCCGAAGTTTCCGTTTTCTCGCCCCCGTAGAACGGGTCCTTGCGCCCCCACTGGTAATACATGCCGTAAGCGTCCGTACCGCCTGCGGTCGTACCTGCGGCGCCCAGGTTGCGGTCCATGAAGACCGTCCCGTTCCCGTAGGTCATCGTCTGCGGAGCGTCGGTCACCCAGACATGCCAGCTCCAGACGACCTTTCCGTCCTGCATCAGGGCGACCAGCGCGTTGCCCCTGCCTTCGCCGACCGTGAGGAAAATATCGCCGGAGGTCGTGTCGAGGGCGACTCCCGAAACGAGTCCTTCGGAGTCGGTCCACAGCCAGTCGGCCGTCATGCCGTCCGCCATCTCGATCGCCGGCTCGAATCCGACCCCTTCGCCGGCTCCGTTTCCGCGTACCCGGGCATTGAAAACATACGTTCCGGGCGCCGAAACCACATAGCAGTTGGCCGTCCCCGCAACGCTCAAGTCGTTGACCTGCGCCGCCGAAAGAGTCCCGCCGTCCGTCAGCGCGATTTCCACCCGGCCGTTTCCGGCCTTTACCGACCGGAACAACTCCACCTGCTCGTCGCCCGTGGCTTCGACCGGATTTCCGGAGCCGTCCTCGATCTGCCACGGCGTCACGGCGGCGTCCGTCGTCACGGTCCAGAAACCTTTATCATCGCGCCCCACGACGGGGACAGGCCCCGAAACAGGCATTTTCGCTCCGGCGGCATCTTTCAGCCAGGGAATATCCTTTTCCGCGGCGAGTGTCCAGTAATACGCATCCCCATCGACCGCAATGCCGATCAGCGGCGCTTCCGCCGCCGCATTGCAGGCTACCGTCACTTCGGTCCCGTCGCAGAACGTAAGGCGCACGCCGTCCTCCGTCTCGGCCAGCGACCGCACTTCCGACTGCGACACGGCTCCGGCCAGCGTCTTCAGCGAGACCAGGCCCGCATTCAGGTCTTCGATCTTTTGCAACAGTTCGGCCGAGGGGGGGGGGAACAGGTTTGTCTCCATCCGGGTCCGAAGCCCCGGATTCGCTCTTGCAGCCGCCGAGAAGCAGCGCCCAGGAGCAGATCACAAATAATTTTTTCATCATACCTTGTTTTTTAGTTAATGGTTCCATCTGTTCCGTCCGTAAGGGACAGACTTCACGGAGAATACCGCGCAGGCAAAAACAGGCATGACGACCCGGCAAAGCATGGCGACGACTTCCTCATCCAACCGTAAAAAAGTCTGTCCGAAGAGGTTCGCAGCAACAGGAAAAAGAGGGCCGAAGCAAATAAGGACGCACGGAAAAACCGCCGGCGACGACTTCAGGCGCTCCCTTTCTCCGCAGGAGCAAACACCCTATCGCGCAAGGCAGGTCTTCTGACTTGTCCCCCGAGGCGGCGCCTTCCCGGTCCCGGAGGACCAGTGGCTCAAGAATGCCGCAACGAAAAAGCCCTTGCGGGCGGGACTCACAGCAGCGGGAACTGTTGCCGATTCACACGGCATTCCCTTTTAATTCCCCTCCACGGGGAAACCATTGCACGGCAAAGATACGCTTTTATCGGCAGGAAGCAAGCGATCCGGCGGAATATTTCCGCGAAACGCGCCCCGCCGCTCTGCGCAGCGGACCGTTCCGACCACGATGCGTCCCTTTTCCGGCAGACGGCGGCGCGACTTTGGCACGCGCCTTGTACTTATTTCAGTCAGCTGCGGCACAGCAACCGCAGTGAGGTTTCTTCATTTATTTAAGTTTGGGTTAGTAGTTTTAGGAGGGCAACCTCCTGGGGGCAGCAGGCAATCGTGAGATTCCCTGCTGTTTTTTTATCCCCGGAGGGCATCACTAACCGAACAGGTCGTTGAGCACGGCGGCCAGACGATACGACGCCAGGATCAGCTGGCGTTCGGGCAGCAGGTAAGTGTCCGTCACGAACTGCTTGCCGTAGGTCCCGTCGGCCCGCTGCCAGTCGTAGATCACCCGGCAGGCGACGGCCGTTTCGTACAGCCATTCGCGGGGCGTACCCTTGGCCATCCCGGCCTTCTCGCGTTTGGAGAAGGTGTCCAGCAGCAGCCGGTACTCGCTGTAACTCCAGCCGTGGGCGCCGTCCAGCACGCCCCAGTCCCACATCGCATGGTAGGACATCTTTTTCCCGTTGAGGTCCGCACGGCCGCTCTTGCAACCGGGGTACTTGACATGCGAAGGGCAGTGCATGTCGCCCACGATGTGAATGACATACATTAGGTTCAACCGCACGAGCGAGTCGCTCATGTTCCGGTAGTCCTTCAGCCGGTCGATGGCGTGCATCAGCTCCACGACACAGTTGGTTTTTCCCTTGCGCAGCGTGTCGACCAGCTGCATGTCGGCATCCACGTAGCTCACGTGCTCGACATTGCGGAATTCGGGGGTGTCGCGGTACTTGTCCATCCACGAAGCGTAGTAAACGATCGAATGGTCGAGGTAGCGGGCGATGTTCCTCTTCGCCCGGGGCGTCAGGTTGCACTCGGCGATGTAGGCGATGGCATCGTGACGCGTGCGGTCCCATGCCTGCGACGGCAGCGCCGCGCAGAGCATAAGGCCCAACAAAAACAGTTTCAGGTTCTTCATTGTCTTTCAAATTTACGGGTTAACGATTCGGCGCGGAAGTTATCGAACGGCACGCGGTTCTTGCTTTTGACCGCCGGGGCGAACACCACGCGGGTCGTAGCATCGGCTCCCGCAACGGCGAAGGCTGCAAATTTTCCTTTAAAGGCACTATCATCAGGCATATGCCACAAATAAAACAATAAAAAGAAATAAAACCAAAATTATTCCGGTGAAAATTCCACGACAAGACCCGATAATCGGCCAAACGGTCCCCGGCGGACGGCGATTGCAGGTTCGGCACGCGCTTTGTACTTATTCCGGTCAGCTGCGGCACAGCAACCGCAGTGAGGTTTCTTCATTTATTTAAGTTTGGGTTAGTAGTTTTAGGAGGGCGACCTCCGGGGACAGCAGGCAATCGCGAGATTCCCTGCTGTTTTTGCGTCCGCATACCGGGCGCGCCGTTCCCGCGTGCGCAGGGTCCGAAAAAGCCGCCCGGTGTTCCGATCGGTTCTTTGCAACGCCCCGGCCGCCGATTTCACGGGGCGGCAATGCGCTCCGGCACGAAAACTGTGCGGCGGACGACGAGGGAAAACAGCAAAATCCAACCTACCCACCATGGCAAAACGTAAAAATATCACCACGACGCAGCTGGCGCTGATGACCGCTGCGGCCGTCATCAGCCTGCGCGGGCTCCCGATGATGGCCCAGGAGGAACTGACGATGTTCTTCTACATTTTCTTCGCGACGTTCCTCTTCCTGATTCCCGCGGCCCTCGTGGGCGCCGAACTGGGCAGCGCCTTCGCCGACCGCGGCGGCGGCGTCTACACCTGGGTCAAGGAGGCTTTCAACCGCCACCTGGGTTTCTCGGCGATCTTCCTGCAATGGATTCAGAATGTCGTCTGGTATCCCACCGTATTGGGATTCGCCGCCGCGTCGATCGCCTACATGATCGGCGTTCCGGCTCTGGCGCAGAACGGACTGTACGTCGGGTTGTTCTCGATTGCGATGTACTGGTGCGCGACGCTGGTGACCCTGCGCGGCACGTCGGCCATCTCGGGCATCACCTCGAAGGGATTTCTGATCGGCACGGTGCTCCCGGGCGTCGTCGTGATCGTGATGGCGGTCATCTGGATGGCCGGCGGCAACGAAATAGCCCTGAAGGAGATTCCGGCCGGCGTCTCGCAGATCGTCAGCGTCGACGCCGCGCAGCACGTCCACCCGCGGCTCTTCCCCCACATCGCGGGCATGAGCGACATCGCGTTCCTGGCGGGCATCCTGCTGCTGTTCGCCGGCGTGGAGGTGCACGCCGTGCACGCTCCGGAACTGGCCAAACCCCAGACGCAGTTCCCGCGGGCGATGTTCCTCGCTGCGCTGATCTCGTTCGGACTGTTCACGCTGGGCGCGCTGGCCGTGGCCATCATCACCCCCTACGACCAGATCAACCTCCAGTCGGGGCTGTTCACCACCTTCCAGATCGCTTTCGAACGTTACCACGTGGGATGGCTCTCGAACGTCATGGGACTGCTCGTGGCCTTCGGTGCGCTGGCGGGCGTGATGTCGTGGATTTCGGGCCCCAGCCGCGGCCTGCTGTGGACGGCCAGGGACGGCGCTCTGCCCTGCTTCCTCCAGAAGACCAACAAGAACGGCGTGCAGCTCAACATACTGATTATCCAGGGCTGCATCGTGACGCTCCTCTCGTCGCTTTACATCGTGATGGACGACGTCAGCGTGGCGTTCTTCCTGTTGAGCGCCCTGACCGTAGGACTCTACCTCATTATGTATATGATGATGTACGCCGCAGGAATCCGCCTGCGCTACACGCAGCCCAAGCTTATCCGCAGCTACCGCGTACCGGGCGGAAACACGGGCATGTGGCTGATCGGAGGCGTGGGGTTCCTCGCCGTGCTGTTCTCGTTCATCGTCACCTTCTTCCCGCCTTCGCAGCTGCCCGTGGGCAGTCCGGCGACGTACACGTGGCTGGTGGTGACCGGCACGGCGGTCTTCCTCGCGATCCCTTTCATCATCAGTTTCGCAATGGACAAACGGAACGCCCGGCGGACGCCGGAGGCTTAAAACTCGACCGTCAGGCCCAGCGTCGGGAGCAGCGTGCCGCTCACCTGTTCGAGGTATTTCATGCGGTAACGCCGTTCCGAAGCCGGAGCCGAGGGGTTCTCGATCTCCCCCGTGGACATCAGCACGTCGGGCTGGCGCAAACGACCGCCCGCAACGTTTTGCAGGTCGATGTAGAGACCCAGCATGCAGCGGCGGAAGTAAAACACCTTGTCGATGCGCACGTCCAGCTGTGCGAAGGCGTCGAGCCGCCCGGCGTTGTATTTCGAATAGTCGTAGTAGGGCCGTCCCTGCGCATCCCACGCCTCGACGAGCGACGAACGCTCCACGTCGTAGGGCGTGTAGGGCGCACCGCCCACGGCGCTCAGCTTCGCACCGAAGCTCCAGTGGCGCGGCAGGTCGTAGGTTCCGCTGACGTTGACCACGAAACGGTTGTCCCACGCCGAGGCGATCCACGGGGCCTGCCGGTCGTTGCGGTACTCCGAGCGGAACACGGTCACCGACCCCACGACGTTCACTCGCCCCGGAATCTGCCAGCGGGCCATCGCCTCGACGCCGTAGGCGCGCCCCTGCGCCGGTCATCGCTCCGGAGACGGCCGAGGGCGTCGGCGCGCCCCTGCGCCGAGGAGACCAGCTTCTCGTTGCCCACCACGCCGTAATCGTTGCCCTTGCACGAGAGCGGAATCCCGTCCGCCACCGACAGCGGCACATCGCCGTAGCGTTTGTAAAATCCCTCGACCGAGACGATCAGCCGGTCGCGCAGCCGCCAGTCGACACCCGCGCTGAAGACCCCGACGCGCATGTAATCGAGCGATCGGTTGACCAGCGCGTCGTCCACCTTGAATCCCAACGCCGTGTAGGGCGGCAGCTGGCAGTAAAGTCCCGCGCTGCCGCTCACCGACCAGCCGGGACCTACCGCATAGGAGACCGAAGCCCGGGGCGACAGCTGGCGCCACACCCGCGCCATACGTCCCGAGTAGTCGCACCCGTCGGCGCGCAGGCCCGCCGAGGCGGTGAACCGCTTGTCGGCCGAGGCGTATTCGGCCCCGGCGAACAGCCCCCAGCCGACGATTCCCAGCCGGGTCCGGTAGTCCGACAACTGCGTCCTGTCGGTATAGAGCCGTTGCAGCGTGCGGTTCGTGTAGTCGGAATAATTCACCTCGACGCCCTCGCGGACGGTCCAGCGGCCCAGATAGGTGCGGTTCTCGGCCCGGAGCGTGGTCTTCTGCTCCACGGAGCGCAGCCGGAGCGTCAGGTTGTCCTCCGACGAATCATCGTTGCGCAGGTATTTCAGGTTGCGGTTGTTCAGGTAGTTGTGGCTCAAGGTCACGGTCTGCACGTGGCGGCCCGCATAGTGACGCCACGAAGCCCCCACCGTGAAGGTCTCCTGCCGGATGCGGGGCAGGTAGCTCAACAGGTATTCGGCGTCCTCGCCCTTCTCGTCGACGTTGAGACGCATGTTGTCGAATCCCGCAAGGGCCAGCACCGTCAGCTCGTCGCGCTCCGAAAGGCGTGTCTTGACTTTCGCCTGCCCGTCGATGTAGTTGGGCAGGAAGGGCAGCCCCAGCAGTTTGAACAGCAGTTGCAGGTAGGACTGGCGGATGGAAAACAGATAAGTCGTCTTGCCGCCGATGTGCCCGCTGCCGCTCAACCCCACTTCCGAGGCGCCCAACGTCGCTTTGAAGGTCTGCTTTTCGGCATTGCCGTCGCGGAGACTGAAGTCCAGCACGGAACTCAACGCCCCGGCCCGGTCGGCGGGAAAGGCTCCCGTATAAAAACTGATTTCGCGCACGAGGTCGGCGTTGACGATGCTCACCGGACCGCCCGTCGCCCCCTGCGTGGCGAAATGGTTGATGTTCGGGATTTCGATCCCGTCCATGTAGAACTTGTTCTCCGCAGGCCCGCCGCCGCGCACGATCAAATCGTTGCGATACCCCACAGGCGAAAAGGCCACGCCGGGATACGAGCGCACGATGCGCGACACGTCGCGGTTCGAGCCGGGGCTTTTCTCGATCTCCCGCAGGCCGATCACCTTCAAACTTACGGGACTCTCCGCCGTGACGCGGAACGGCGACGGACGGACCGTCACGGCCTCCAGCTGCGCGGCATCCTCCTCCAGCTCGACTTCGATAAAGGGCGTGGCGGCCGAGACCATGTATTCGGGCGTCGTGAGGCTCTTGTAGCCCACCGACGAGACCGCCAGCCGCCAGATGCCCGGCTTCACGCGCTCGATGCGGAACCTCCCCAGCGAGTCGGTCGAGGCTCCCTTCTGCTCCTGCCCGGCCAGCACCACGGCGGCATAGGCCACGGGGCGGCGGCTCAAACGGTCGATCACCCGCCCGCTGACGGGATAGGTCCCGCCCTGCGCCCGCACGGCAAACGCCGCGGCCAGGCCGAAAAACAAAACAGCGACTTTCAGGAATTTCATACGGCAAAGATACTCGGTCAAGCGCCTTCCGACGCCGTTTCATCGGTACATTTCGGCAGCAGTTTCAGGTACGAGAGCAGAACCACGTTCATCACGAGGGCGTAGACGATGGCCGGAACGGCCATTTCACCGCTGTCGAAGATCAGCGGCGAGGTGGCGACGGCGATCGCCTGCGCAGCGTTCTGCATCCCGACCTCGATGACGATCGTGCGGCGCACCGCCCGCCGGAGCCGGAACAGGCGGGCCAGCAGCGATCCGCCCGCCATCGCCAGCAGGATCAGCGCACCCGCGGCCAGACCCAGCACGCCGAGATTCTCCAGAATCGTCGAGGCGTACTGCACGAAGAACACCGCCGCCAGTAGCATCAGGGCCGGGAAGGCCACACGCCCCAGCAGCTCGTGCACACGCCGTGCCGCCCGGGGCCGCCAATGCCTGAAAAGCGCCCCGCAGATCATCGGCAGGAACAGCAGGACGATGTTCTGCACCAGCAGTTTCCCGACCGGAAGTTCGATGGCCGCACCGGCATGCACCGCGACGAAACGCGCGGCGAAACCCATCACCAGCGGAATCGTGAAGAGCGTGATGAGGCTGCTCAAAGCGGTCAGCGTCACCGAAAGGGCCACGTCGCCCTTGGCCAGCATCGAAAAGACGTTCGACGAACTGCCTCCCGGACAGCAGGCGACGAGCAGCAGTCCCAGAAAATAGACGGGCGGCAGGCGGAAGGCCAGCCCCACGCCGAAGGCGATGAGCGGCAGCAGCGCCAATTGGCCCAGCAGCCCCGCGACAACGGCCGCCGGACGGCGGGCCACACCGGCGAAGGCCTGCCGGTCGAGTTCGATGCCGAGCTGAAACATCAGCGCGATCAATACAGGCAGTACGATCCAGACGGTATTCATAAGCGATGTAAAACGACGATCCCGGGGCGCGGACTTCCCGGCAGCCCGGTTCCATTTTACTGCAAAGGTGGCCCTTTTTTCGGGAATCCGGCCCGTTTTCCGGAAAAAATTGTAATTTTAACCTTTCAATTACGCGAGATACGACGGTTTATGTCCCTGAACACCAAATACGACATCCTCGACAACCGACTGGTCATCCGACGGCTCAACGCCGGGGACCGGCAGTGTTTCGAAGCGTGCTACCGATTCTATTACAAGGGATTGTGCAGCTTCGCTTCGCGCTGGGTATCCCTCCCCGTGGCGGAGGACATCGTACAGGACACGATGCTGTACATTTGGGAAAACCGGGACCGCCTGATGGAGGAACTTTCGCTGAAAGGACTTCTGTTTATGATCGTCCGCAACAAGTCGCTGGACCGCATCTCCAGCCAGAAGGTCCATTCACGCGTCCACCAGCAGTTGGAAAAGAGATTCGCCGACCAGTTCGACTCCCCGGACTTCTACCTCGGCACGGAACTCGCACGGCTCTACCGCGAGGCGCTCGCCCAACTCCCCGAGCAGACCCGGCGCATCTTCGAGATGAGCCGCTTCCAGGGCATGACCCACCAGCAGATCGCCGCCGAGATGGAGGAGTCGCCCCAGACCGTCAACTACCATATCGGCCAGGCGCTCAAAGTCCTCGGCGTCGCGCTGAAGGACTACCTGCCGCTGATCGCGCTGTTTTTCGAAATGCCCGGGAACAACTGAAACCCCTGCCCCCTGCAACCGACCATATGCAATAAAAACGAAAGCCCGAAAAAAAATCGGGTTTTCGTTTAGTAACTATTTCCCCAAAACCGTATTACTGTTAGAAACCGAACTTATGAAAGAGATCGACGACAACCTGCTGACCGAATTTCTCGAAGGAAAACTCGACGAACCCGCCAACCGCGAGATCGAAAACTGGTACGACACCTCGGAGGAGAACCGCCGCCGGCTCGAAGCGCTCTACTTCGTGCTCTTCGCCGGAGACCGGCTCCGTGCCGCCGCATCGGTCAACACCGACCAGGCCTTCAGATCGTTGCAGCGGCGCATCGAACTGCGCCGCACGAAAACAAGGCCCCAATGGCGGCAGATCGCGGCGCGCTACGCCGCCATCCTCGTCGCGGGCGTGATCGTCGCAGGCATGTATCTCTACCAGAACCGGCCGGACGACCGCATCTGCACGGTCAGCGCCGAGCGCAGCGACTGCTCGGTGACGCTGCCCGACGGCTCCGTCATCCGGCTCACCCGCAGTTCGCAGCTCAACTATCCGGCCTCGTTCGACGACGGGAACCGCACGGTGCACCTCACCGGCGAAGCCTTTTTCGAAGTCAGCAAGCGCAACGGCGCGCCGTTCACCGTCACCACGGTCCACGACGCCGAAGTCGTGGTCCGCGGAACCAAATTCAACCTGAAAGCCTACGACGACAGCTCCGACGTCGAAACCGTACTGGTCGAGGGAGCCGTCGATTTCCGCGCCGCGGACCACGTCGTGGCCCTGCACCCGGGGCAGAAAGTCTCCTACAACCCCACGGACAACGACCTGACGCTGCAAACGGTCAACGTGGAGGCGGAGCTGGCCGCGCGGCTGCGCACGTTCCGCCACGTCGACCTGGCGCAGATCGCCGGGGTGATCGAGGATTTCTACGGCATCGGCGTCGCCTTCCGCAGCGAGGCGCTCAAAAACATCCAGTTTACCGGAACGCTCGACTTCAACATGCCGATCGACCATATCCTCGAAGTGCTGACGCTTTCGACGAACACCCGTTTCAACCGCAACGGCGAAAAAATCACCATTCACAAATAATCCAATCTTAACCAAACCTCTATGAAACAAAAGTTACTCCGTATGCGGCATGCCTGGTATCTACTGGCAGCATGCCTGACACTCCTTATTCCGTGGGGGGGGGGAATGCAGGCGGCGCCGTCGCCCCAGCAGACTTCGGTCCGCGTTGAAAACGTAACCAGCCTGAAAGGGCTGATTCAGGAGATCGAATCGCAGACCTCCTACCGGATCTCCTACCAGGGCAACCTGGCGGACAACGTCCCCGTAAAAATCGCCAAATCGACGAAATCGGTTTCCCAGCTGCTCGACGAAGCCCTGCGCGGAACCGGCATCACCTACATCATCCGTCAGAACAACATCATCCTGACCCGCGCGGCGGCACTTACGGATACGGTCACGTTTCTGCTGTTCAGTCCTATGTACGGCAGCATCGAGAATTGGAAAAATATAATCGCGATCATTTCCAAACGGACTGGCATACTTTTCTACGATTTTAGCTGAAATGTCATTCAGTGGGAAACTTATCGACTTGCCTGTCTTTTTCCTTACATAGCAAACCCTACCATCCTTCAAATTGCAGAAGCGGAGCAATGCAATATCCGAGAAATTTATTCCTGCACCAAAATAGCTGAACAGAAATAAATCCTTTGCAAGTCCCATATAAAAGCCAGAATCGGAAAGTTCGAGTGCGAGGATTCTTTGCACCTCCTCCTTGGAAATCGACCGTTTCTCTGTATGAATATCAAACTTGTTTATTTTGAATCTATTAAACGGGTATGCGTCCTGCTTGATAACGTCCTGCTCTATGGCTTTATTGAAGACGCTACGGAGCGTTCGAAACAGTTGGCTTATCGTGGTGTCTTTACATCCTCTGGCGTGCAACCACTCTTCATATCTTTTCAGCCACACACAATCAATCTCTCGAAAGGGAATATCGAGTTTATTACGCGTGTAACTCATCAACGAATTAAAGGAGTATTTATAGACCGCCAAATTACCCAGCCTCTCCATCTTCTTCATCTCCGCAAACAACCTGCCGTACATTTCCGCAACAGTTCGCCCTTGGGTCTTTTGTTCAACAGCCTGTGCCAACGATCGAGGGGTATACTCTTTGCGTTCAGCCATCATATCGACAACCAATGCGTTGTACTCCGCCATTTTCGAAGCAATCAGTTTGTCAATCACTATTTTATTGGGACAGTTTCGTTTGGGCTTATTCTTCTCGAAATCCCAGAATTGAGGTAAAACCGCTACGCCAAGACTGACGTATTTCTTTTTTCCGTCTTTACAGAGACGAATCATCAACGGATGCGCTCCGTTTGCAAGCGTTTTCGACTTGTAGCATAGAATGCTGACACCTGTTGCCATGCGAGTTTGTGGTTTAACTCTCGGTTTAACTCAACAGCTAAAAACGGTGGTAAACCACGAAAACAGCGCATATAAAAAAAGACAGCTGCATTTCTGCAACTGTCTGATTTTCATTGGTGGGAACATGCGGATTTGAACCGCAGACCTCCTGCTTGTCGAGCAGGCGCTCTAAACCAACTGAGCTATGCTCCCGGCATAAAAAACCATCCTGTTTTGGATGGTCTCTGTCGTGGGAGCTGAGGGATTCGAACCCCCGACCCTCTGCTTGTAAGGCAGACGCTCTG